>Ga0065165_1000037_pt1 | contig 212166 bp, 162 predicted proteins | sample AraplaMF_Cvi_mMF_FD_63813 | JGI IMG/M metagenome (GOLD analysis project Ga0065165, IMG submission 63813) | Arabidopsis root microbial communities from the University of North Carolina, USA - plate scrape MF_Cvi_mMF (version 2) (version 3) | ecosystem: Host-associated > Plants > Roots >...
GGTGTAGCCGGGGAAACTGTAAGTAACTGTTTTTCTAACGGATTGTACTAGTTATCAGGAGAAGGTCCTGATACGGCTTAGCAGCTCGGTCCGGTTATCGTTCGTGATCGGGATTTCGATATCGTTGATCATCACATGTACGTAGTCGATCGCTGTGATGGCATTCAGGTTGATAATGAAGGATTTATGCACCCTGAAGAAGTAGTTGGTGGGCAACTGTTGAAGCATGTTTTTCAGCGTCTCGCGGATGGTGTATTTCTTCTTGGTGGTGTGTAGTTCAAGGTAGTTGTCGTCGCTCCGGATGTATAGAATATCGGTCAGCATGATCTTGGTGAACATGTGTTTTTCCTTGATGAACAGGGCGTCCTTGATCACCGTGGTATCCTCTTTTTCCTCCGAAGTAGTTTCACCCGCCAGTGCCGCCAGACGATAATTTTTCAGCGCCAGTTTCACGGCTGTGTAAACCGTAATTTTCTGGAAAGGCTTTTGCAAAAACGCGTGGGGCGCGGCCTGCAACGCGGCGTTTACCACCGCTATATCCTCATGGGCCGACAGGAAGAGAAAGGGAATCTTGAAATTCTCCCTGATGTAATGCGCCAGGTCGATTCCCGTTTGATAGCCATTGAGGTTGATATCCAGCACGGCGAGGTGAAAAACCTTGCTGTGAAGCAGTTCAGTGGCGGTCGTATAATCGGTAGCGATATCGTTTGCGTCGTAACCGAAACCATTCAGCAGAAATTGGAGATGTTTCGCAATGATAAAGTCGTCCTCAACGATTAGAATATTCATCTTTGGTATAAGTAGTCAGCCTTTGCCCGTCTTGAAAGAGATTATAAAATGGGTTATGTTCGGAAGCCGACGTGGTGAAATGCACGGCCGGTATACAAATAATAGGATAATATACGAATTAATTGCAAAGTGAGATTTATGGAATTTGTCGAATTATCTTTCATAAAAAGCCTTCGAAGTAACCTCACGTTAAAATAACGGCAAAATGTGCTATCGCACAAGCGGTTGCCATATTGTAGCAATAGTTTTACCCCGCAGCTTCCGGAGCGCCCGAGTCTTTTTAATTTGATTTATTTAATTTAATATTTACATAATTATACTCAACTATTTTCATAGCCATAGTTTTTTTGCCTTTGGTACATCGAGGCATCATAGAGGAGGCGTATACGAGCCCGAATGGTTAGTGACACGATGTTTACCCTTCATCCATAACTGCTTCTGCTCTGGCGGTTTTCTTCGTCAGTGGCTTGGTTTGCAGAGCATATTCATTCCAGTTTTACGTATTTAAGCTTTTATCTCATGCAAGTTTATCGCGGACTGCTACGGGTCGCCATCGAGGTCGCTACCTAGGATAAAGCGCATGAAAACCGTTTGTTGGGGCAGGACAGAAAAACTAATCCTAGATTTGTACGCTAAAATGCCAGGTTGTATCGCTTACGGACTCTTCTATGAAAAAAATTACGCTACTGTTTTCCTTTCTGATCGTCAGCTTGCGGGCACTGGCCCATCTGGGAGGAATTTCGGGTGTGGTGTACGATCAGTCGACGCGGCTACCACTCAAAGACGTGACGGTGCAACTTTCCGGAACGGGAAAAGCCGCCATTACCAACGAGCTGGGCCAGTATCGTTTCGAAGACCTGATACCGGCGCGGTATCAAATAGAACTCTCGCACATCAGCTTCCGCACGCAGATACTCGAAGTGACCGTCGTTTCGGATGAAACGGCCTTTTTGAAAACAGAACTGCCCATTGCGAATATAGCGCTCAGCGAGGTGACGGTTTCCAGCCGACGAGCGCACGATCAACAGCTGATCAGCAATCTGGACATACGGTTGCGCCCGATTACCAATTCGCAGGAGATCCTGCGCATGGTACCGGGGCTATTCATCGGACAGCACGCCGGCGGCGGGAAGGCCGAGCAGATATTTCTGCGCGGTTTCGATATCGATCACGGTACCGACATCCGGCTGACGGTCGATGGTATGCCGGTGAATATGGTTTCGCATGCGCACGGGCAGGGCTATGCCGACCTGCATTTTGTGATTCCGGAGCTGGTGAATGCGGTAGACTTCAAAAAGGGGCCTTATACTACTGATAAGGGAAATTTTAGTACCGCAGGCTGGGCCGATTTCAGGACGAAAGACGCGCTCGACAAGTCGTTCGTCAAACTGGAAGCGGGGCAATTCGATACTTACCGCGCGGTTGCGGGCATTGACCTGCTGGGACAAAAAGGCAGGGAGAAAAATCAGGCGGCCTACATTGCTTCGGAATATTCATTTACCAATTCCTATTTCGATAACCCGCAGAATTTCAACAGGCTGAATGTGGTGGGGAAATACCATGGACATATTACGCCTAATACCAATCTGACATTGACCGGCTCTACATTTTGGAGTAAATGGAACCACTCAGGCCAGGTCCCGGACCGGGCAGTCGAGTTGGGGCTAATCGGTTTTTACGGTTCCATCGACCCGACGGAGGGAGGAGAAACCAGCCGGACCAATTTCAATGCCCAGTTTGTGACGGTTACTCCCCGCAATTTTGTAGTCAAAAACCAGGTCTTTTACAGCAATTACAACTTCGAACTTTATTCCAACTTCACATTCTTCCTGGAAGATTCGCTGAATGGTGACCAGATCCGCCAGAAAGAGCGGCGTAATCTGTATGGTTATAATGGAAGTATTTCAAAAGAATCATTTATTGGAAAATTCAACTGGGTAACTACGCTGGGGGGCCAGTACCGCCATGACTTGACGCGAGGAACTGAACTTTCCCACACCAAAAACAGGACCGAAACGCTCGAACAATATAAGCTGGGGAATATCAATGAGCTGAACGCATCCATTTACCTCGATGAAGTGGTGCGTTTTACCGATCGTTTCTCCATCAATGCGGGCGTCCGCGTGGACTATTTCAGGGATCAGTATGAGGACCTGCTGGGGCTGCCCGTGAATAAAAAGCATGCAAGCGATGCCATAGTGTCGCCCAAACTCAACTTTTACTATACATTTAACCCAAACCTGCAACTCTATCTAAACACCGGAAAAGGCTTTCATTCGAATGATACCCGCGTGGTGGTACCGCAAGGGGGCAAGCAGATTTTACCGGGCGCATATGGCTCCGATTTAGGGGTAATTTTCAAACCATTTCCTAAAATGGTGGTCAATGCAGCTGCCTGGTATCTGTGGATGCAGCAGGAGTTCGTGTATGTGGGCGACGCGGGCGTGGTGGAACCCAGCGGGAAGTCGCGCAGGCAGGGACTTGACTTGTCGGTGCGGTACCAGCTTACCCAAACACTTTACGCTGATGCCGATTTCAACACAGCCAAGCCGAGGGCCGTGGGAGAACTGGAAGGAACAAATTACTTACCATTAGCGCCTGTATTTACCTCTGCGGGCGGGTTATCTCTCCAAACGCCCAGCGGCCTGAATGGCTCACTTCGCTATCGCTACATTGCCAATCGTCCCGCTAATGAAGACAATTCTATTGTGGCGAAGGGTTATTTTGTAAGCGATATGCAGCTGAACTATACCAAACGCCGGTACAGCGTGGGCCTTTCGGTTCAAAATCTCTTAAATACCAAATGGAAAGAAACCCAGTTTGCGACGGAAAGCCGGTTAAAAGGAGAAGCCGAACCAGTGGAAGAAATCCATTTCACACCGGGGACACCGTTTTTCGCCAAATTAGGCGTGACGCTCTTCTTCTGAGTGCTGCAAAACTTCCAGTTTCTTGTGGCGGCCCGTCAGGCTGAAAATGACGGCTACCACCACCAGCCCGCCGAAGAACCAGAGGCTGAGCTTCCAGTTGTAATAAACAATGGCGATCAGGCATAGCACGGAAATAGCCAATGCAATGGCCGGGAAATAGGGGAATGCAGGTACGATGAAAGGTCTTTCGAGGTGCGGCTCTTTGCTTCTTAGTGCAAAAAGTGCCACCATACTGACAATGTACATCACCACGGCACCCAATGCGGCGAGGATAATGACCTGGTCGGTCGTGCCGAGCGATAATGCGAGGCACCCAGCGATCCCGCCGGCCACCAGTGCCCAATGCGGTGTCTGGAAACGGGCATTCACTTTACCAAGGAATGAAGGCAAGTACCCTTCCCGCGCGAGGGCGAATATTTGCCGGGAGTAACCAATTACGGTCCCGTGAAAGGACGCGATAAGACCGAATAGCCCCAGGCTGGCAAACAATTGCGTAAGCCCGCTGTCACGCCCGAGCACAATGCCCAATGCTGCGGGTAGGGGATAATCGATGCCGCTGAGCTCCTGCCACGGCGCAATGCCGCCGGTAAAAATCATCACCGCCAATGCCAGCACCACTAGGGTTAGGATACCGTAAATATACCCTCGCGAAATGGTCCTTTTAGGGTCTTCCACCTCTTCGGCCACCATGGCCACGCCCTCGATGGCGAGGTAGAACCAGATCGCGAACGGCAGCGCGGCAAATACACCGGCCCATCCGAAAGGCATCGGTTCAGAAACAAATGTGTCGTAGGAGAAATGCGGGGCAACGATACCGATGTAAATCAGTAGCTCCACCACGGCCAGCAATGTGACAACAAGTGAAAAAGTGGCCGATTCTTTAATCCCCAATAAATTAATGACAATAAAAATGGCGTAACAGGCAAATGCGACTTCCAGTACTTGCAGGTTGGGGTAGAGGAAGTGGGTATAACTCCCGAGCGCGAAAGCAATGGCGGGAGGCGTCACCAGGAACTCCACCAGCGTCGCATAGCCCGCTACGAGCCCGCCCCACCAACCGAATGCGCGGTAGGCGTACGAAAACGGCCCGCCGGCCTGCGGAATGGAGGTCGTGAGCTCGGTAAAGCTGAAAATGAATGTCACATACATGACGGTCACCACGAGCGTCGCGATCAGAAAGCCGATGGTGCCCGATACGCCCCAGCCGTAATTCCAGCCGAAGTATTCGCCGGAAATGACCAGCCCTACGGCAATGGCCCAGAGGTGGATCGGTTTGAGGACTTTTTTGAGCGCAGCGGTTTGTTCAGCAGACATGAAGGACAGGTTAGACTAATTGATGACAGTACAATATAGTCTATAACTCTTCCAAAGCCATTTGATACTACTGAAAAAAAATCCCAGGCCGTATTTTGTTTTGTAAAACTAGCGTGGTGCAGTACGCAGATAGTCGCCAAGCTCGCGCACTTTGTCGGTATTGAGGTAATCGACGCTCAGCGCCATCATGGTTTTCCAGGAATTGATATTGTCGGGTGTGGCCCATATCCGCACTTTTTTACCGAGGTCGTGTACGTCGTTGATCATCTGCTGGATCTTCTTTTTGTCTTTTTCCAGAAGAGGCCCTTCGCCGTTCCATTTGGAATATTGCTGAAATGCCTGGCTGATCAATCCTACATGCGCGAGTTGCGCCGGTGTGTAGACCTTTTCCGGGCGCCCATCGAAATAGATGAAGTCCGGATACTGCTCGAACCGGGAGGGGTCGGGTACATTACCGCTTACTACGACTTTTACGCTGCCCGTCGGCGCGAAAATATGCTTATGCGGTTCGAGCAGCTTGATCAACGCAGCCAGTGTCGGCTCGCCTTCCGTTTTGAGGTCGATCAGCAATTGGAGCGGCACATTATCCTGGGTATAAATGCGGCCGCCGTTTTGTTCCACTTTTTGAAGGATCGGAAGCAGGTATAATGCGGCAAAAGTCCGGTTGGGACGAATGTCTTTCAAGTTATGGGCTACAAAAAGCGAATCGTTGACCAGGAAAATATCAGCTTCTATAGAACCGAACTGCTGTTCGTAAGCATCCTCAAACGGGCGTGCCCGTTCATAATCATTGTGGGAATGCGCCTGGGCGGTGGAGTAGGACTTAACGCTTTGGGCTGCAATGAATTGAATAGACAGGATGACGCTGATGAAGCAGGTAGCGATTTTTTTCATGGGCGAATTGGTGGAACGGAGTAACGGGGATTAGTTCGATAACGCAATCATAACCTGTTTGATTTCCCTTGCGAAGAATTTTCTACGGATTTTTTGGGATAAAAGGAACAAATTTTCAGCCAATGCCGGGATCGTTTTAGAATATCATTATTTTTAGCCCTGCTTATTACAAACTGATACCTGATAAATAGCGCCTGCATGAGCCAGAATTCTCCTCTTTTTCGAAAAAAAACCGTAGACCAGATTCTGAAAGATGCCCATTCGGGAGGTGAGGGAGGCTTAGCCAAAGTACTGGGTGTCCGCGACCTGGTGTCGCTTGGTATTGCGGCCATTGTGGGTGCGGGGATATTCAGTACCATCGGTCTGGCGAGCTACAATGGCGGCCCGGCGGTATCACTGCTCTTTGTATTCACGGCTGTGGCTTGTGTGTTCACAGCGCTTTCGTACGCGCAGTTCGCGAGTACGGTACCGGTGTCCGGGAGCGCATACACGTATGCATACGTAGCATTCGGTGAGCTGTTTGCGTGGATCATCGGCTGGGCGCTTATCCTCGAATATGCCGTTTCCAATATGGTAGTGGCCATTTCGTGGTCGGAATACTTTGTGAGTATGCTCAAAGGCTTCGGTATTACCCTGCCTGGCTGGCTCACGATCAACGGTGAATCGGCGCGGGAAGCATTTCAGAAATTACAGAGTTTAGGAGCGGCGCAGCTGTCGGATTATGAGCGCTTTGCGGCATCGGCATACGAATCGGCCCCTACGATCGGGGACTTTCACATTTTGCTCAATCTGCCGGCGGGACTGGTAACCTTGCTCATTACGGCATTGGTTTACATCGGGATCCGCGAGTCGAGGACGGCCAGCAACATTATGGTGGTACTCAAAGTGGGTGTCGTATTGCTCGTGATACTTGCAGGCGCATTTTATGTAAAACCCGAAAACTGGTCTCCATTTGCTCCAAATGGCGTGAAAGGTGTACTCAGCGGGGTAGCGGCGGTATTCTTCGCATTCATTGGTTTCGACTCTATTTCCACCACTGCCGAAGAGTGTCGCAATCCGCAGCAGGACATGCCGAAGGCGATGATTTACTGTCTCGTTATTTGCACGGTATTATATGTGTTGATCACGCTCGTACTCACCGGAATGGTGAATTATACGGAACTCAAAGTAAGCGATCCGCTGGCATTTGTATTCCAAAAAAATGGCCTGGATTTTATGGCGGGCGTTATTTCCGTCAGCTCGGTTATCGCCATCACAAGCGCATTGCTCGTTTACCAATTGGGTCAGCCGAGGATCTGGATGACGATGAGCCGCGACGGCCTGCTCTGGAAGCGTTTTGCTAAAATCCACCCCAAATACCAGACCCCGTCCTTCGCGACGATCGTGACTGGCTTTGTGGTGGGCATTCCCGCATTGTTTTTCAAAATGGATTTCTTCGTCGATCTCACGAGCGTAGGAACCTTCTTTGCATTCATCCTCGTGTGCGGCGGTGTGCTTTACCTCGATCACAAAGGGATTTCGGCTCGTTCCAAATTCCGTGTGCCTTATATCGATGGCAAATACCTGGTGGGAATCCTGTTTGTCGTTGCTATTGTGGGCCTGCTTACTTACGGAAAGAGCGTCATTGTTGAATGGCGGATGCTCAGCTTCGCTGAAATCATGGAGCATAAGCTGCTGACTATTATTTTCTGGATCACCTGGTGCACGCTTTCTATTTTGAGCTACCAGCATAACTTCTCGGCACTACCGGTAGCCGGAATCCTGACAAACCTGTATTTGATGACCGAACTAGGTGCTTCCAACTGGCTTATTTTCGTCATCTGGTTGGCGATTGGTCTCGTTATCTATTTCAGCTACGGCTATAAACAGAGCAAACTGGCACAAAAATAGGGAAGCTGTTTCTGGCCTCCCTCTCTTGCATTGCCTTTTAGCAGGCTATTTTCTCTCGATTTTCAGCTGTATCGAATACTTATCCTTGGTCCGCGTAGAATCGCCATACTTGGGGTAGGGATTAACTGCGCTGAGCACAAATCTGTATTTCTCTCCGGCAAATGTCTTTTCTACCGTATCGGAACCCGTTGAAGCATCGCATTCACCGAGGCACATTTTGACGTGCTCTTTAATACCTCCTTCGGTAGTAACTCCCGACAGCAGCAGATCAACTGCCGCACGGCCTCCCCAAATACAAAGCAGACCTTCGGGGCAACGGCTGTCTTCTATCTCAAAAAACGTCAGCGTAGCCGTCGGAACGTCATTTAATACGACGGTTTCCTTGTATCGGATGCCCTCATCTTTCTTGTCCACACCAGTGCTTTTACAGGCCACCGCCATGGTGGCAAAAAGCACGAAAACATACTTTTTCATCGGGTTCTCATTTAGGTTTGTGGAAAGACGTTGGGCGGTGGAGAATGGTTGTAATGGGAGGGCTTTGATTGCTGACCAGGGACATTGACCGCTGATCGCCGATTTTTAGTTTGTAAATAAGTGATATTTGGAGATTTTCAGATCGTTTTAATGATGCATTACAACAACAGCAACAACAACAAGAAGAAATCGGCGGTCGGCGGTCGGGCCGCAGGCCCTAAAACACCAGCGTAAACACCGTTCCCTTACCCACCTGCGACTCAACGTTGAGCTGGCCGTTATGTTGCTGCAAAATCTGGCGGGAGAGGCTTAGCCCGATGCCGGAGCCGGTTTTTTTGGTGGTATAGAATGGAATGAAGATGTTTTCCAATGCCTCGGGCTCGATGCCGTCGCCATTGTCGGCGACTTCGATCATCACGGTGCCGTCGACCTGGTAGGCCGAAAGCGTAATGAGCCGGTTGGTTTGGTGCGAGAATGCCTCGGATGCGTTTTTAATGAGGTTGATCAACACCTGCTGGATTTGGCTGGCATCGGCCTTTACAGTGAGCGTTTCCGGCTTCACCGACAGCTTCCAGAGTACGCCGGATTGTGTCAGGTCGGTTTGAAGCAATTGTAGTACTTCCTGCAAAAGCTCCGCCACTTCCAGGCTAGCGAATACCGGCTTGGGCAACGTCGTGAAATCGCGGTAGGCATTCACGAACTGCATCATGCCTTTGCTGCGCTTTTCGAGCGTCGATAACGCTTCTTTCAGGTCGTTTACGGCTTCCTGGTCATTTGTAGACTTCTCGATATCCTCATTCACGATCAGGCGCATGGTGCCAACGAGCGATACGATGGGTGTCATGGAGTTCATGATTTCGTGCCGCAGCACGCGGGTGAGGTTTTGCCAGGATTCGACTTCCTGCTGCTGCAACTCGGTCTGGATGTTTTGTAATACCACAATCTTAACCCACATACCGCGCAACTGAATGGCAGCTGCCTGCAATGCAAGCGGCTGGTCGTTGGGTGTGCGGTAAAGGTCGCGGACGCCCGTATCGAGGTCGGAAAGCAGTTCGTACAGGCGCGGGTGCTTTTCTTTGAGCTCGATGAGCTGGTGCAGGCGGTAAATGCCTAACATGCGCAGGGCGGCATTGTTGATGAGGTTTACCTGCCCGTTGGCGTCAAATGTAATGAGCCCCGTCCCGATATGCTGAACGATGGTGTTGAGGTATTGCAGATTGGCCTCTTTCTCCGCCCTTGCCTGCCTGAAGGCGAGCAGTACTTCGTTGAACTGCTGGTTGAGTTCTTTGAACGTTCGGCCCATTTTGTTGTCCGACCGGAAATTGATGGTAAAATCCGAATACCGTACGGATTCGAGGAAGTAGGTCAATTTGCGGTTGACATTCGTGACGTACTGGTACAGCAGGGATCCCTGGATGAATATGAAAATGGTGCCGAGGATGTACACCAGCGTTTCATTGGTATGCTTGGACGCCAGCCAGGCGAGGGCAATGACGCTCAGGACAATCACTATTATCCTGATCATAATCATAATACTGAAATGCCGGAGTCCGATCATGCGGGGTAAGCGGGATAGGGTCGAGGTTTAGTTTTCGATCACACTTTGCGGCACACCCGACATTTCGCCTAGAATGTACTTTTCGAGCGAAGGGATCTTATAATGTGCCATATCAAATTTTTTATCTTCAAAAACTTCCGCGGCGGGTACCGAAATCGTGATCATCCCCGCTGCGTGTGCGGCGCGCAGGCCGGCGTGCGAATCTTCGAAGGCAATGCATTCTTTGGGCAAAACACCGAGTTTTTGGGCGGTAGTGAGGTACACCGCCGGGTGGGGCTTGGTGTGTTTTTCCAGCTCGCCGGAATGCCAGGTGTCAAAATAGTCAATAATATCCAGTCTTTTTAATACCCCTTCAATAAGCTCCATATGCGAGGCGGATGCGACTGCGAGTTTCAGGCCCTGTTTTTTTAATTCCCTCACCAGCGTAATGGCGCCCGGCATAGCCTCGGCACTGGCCAGAATATCGTGATGGGCCTTTTCCAGTATTTCTGTTTCAAGCTCTTCGAACGAAGGCGTGTTCCAGGGTTGGATTTGGTGGCATAAATCGAGAAATAGCTTGATAGACAGTCCGGTACTTTGAATGCGAATGGCGTCGGTGATTTCAAAATTGACTTTTTGCATGACAGAACGCGCTGCTTCGGTCCACATCGGTTCGGAGTCGATGAGCAGGCCGTCCATGTCGAAAATTGCTGCTTTGATCATGATCAGGTGAGTGTGGGAATTTTTGATAACCACCCAAAACTACTACATTCGCTCGTGACCTGGAAGGAGTATCGGTTAAATGGGAAGAAAGGGAGAATGGAGGAAGGGGAGGAAGTGCTGCATTTCTTTTTTTCTTTCCTCCATCCTCCCTTTCCTCCATTTCTCCCAAAAAAAGCAACAATGGTGATTCAACTCGAAACTAACCTCGAAAAGCTGCGTGCTTCGGCACCTTTAGTGCATAATATTACCAATTTCGTGGTGATGAACTTCACCGCCAATGCATTGCTGGCGGTGGGCGCGTCACCGGTGATGGCGCATGCGGTGGAGGAAGTGGAGGATATGGTCTCGATCGCCGGGGTATTGGTGATCAACATCGGTACACTTTCGGCGCACTGGGTGGAAGCGATGAAGCTGGCAATGAAAAAAGCCGCCGAACTTGGCAAACCGATCGTTCTCGATCCGGTAGGAGCCGGCGCGACGCCCTACCGCAACAAGGTGCTGACCGAGCTGCTCGAAGCTGCTCCGCCGACCATTATCCGCGGCAATGGCTCCGAAATACTCGCATTGGCCGGCACCAGCACCCGGACAAAGGGTGTGGACAGCACCGCCGACTCGATGGACAGCATCGGTGCCGCACAGGCATTGAGCGCGCGCTTCGGCGCGGTGGTGAGTGTGAGCGGTGCGGTGGATGTGATTGTGCATGGTGGCCGCAGCGGCTGGGTTTCCAATGGCGTGCCTTTGATGACCAAAGTAACGGGTATGGGCTGCTCGGCATCCGCGATTGCCGGCGCATTCGCGGCGATTTGCAGCGATCCGTTCGAGGCGGCGGTTTCGGCGGCAGCCACGATGGGTGTTTGCGGGGAATTGGCCTACCGGAATGCGAAGTTGCCCGGTTCGTTCCAGATCGCGTTTTTGGATAAATTGGCGGAAGTGAGCGCGGCGCACCTGGCCGAATTGAGTAAGGTTAAATTTGAATCATGATGTTGAATCTCGAACTGTATTTAGTCACTGACGAAGCCGCATGCCTGGGCCGCGATTTTTTCTGGGTTGTGGAAGAGGCTGTGAAGGGCGGTGTAACGATGGTGCAGCTGCGGGAGAAATCGCTTTCGACCCGCGCATTTATCGATAGAGCGAAGCGTTTGAAGCACCTTTTGGAATCTTATAACGTCCCTTTGATCATTAATGATCGTGTGGATGTAGCATTGGCTGTGGACGCGGACGGCGTGCATATCGGGCAGAGTGATATGCCTTTCCAAACGGCCCACCGATTGCTTGGCGAAGGGAAAATCATTGGATTGTCGGCCGAAAAACAATCCGACATTATCGAAGCGGAGCACTGGAACCTGTCGTACCTTGCTGTCAGCCCGCTTTTTGCGACTCCTACTAAAACCGACACCGAGCAACCCTGGGAGCTTGACGGGCTGCAATGGGCACGGCAGCAAAGCAGGCATCCGCTGGTGGTGATTGGCGGGCTGCATACCAGCAACGCACACGAGGCCATTCTGAACGGTGCGAACGGTATTGCCGTCGTATCGGCTATTTGCAGCGCCCCGTCGCCAAAAGAAGCGGCAACGGAACTCAGAAAAGCCATCCATGACGCCATTCTGTGGCCAACCTCCAACAACACCTGACCAAGTCTGACAATACCTGACCATAGCCAACGACATCCAAAAAATAGTCAACCACATTCCTATGAACCGTTACCCAACCGTACTTACCATTGCCGGATCCGATAGCGGAGGTGGCGCGGGCATCCAGGCCGACCTCAAAACGATTGCCGCGCTGGGTGCCTACGGAACTTCGGCCATTACCGCGCTCACTGCCCAAAACACGCAGGGCGTGCGGGCCATACATCCCGTGCCGCCGGCTTTTTTGCAGGAACAGTTGGAGGCTGTTTTCGAGGATATTACCGTAGATGCGGTTAAAATCGGGATGGTGAATACGGCCGAAGTAGCGCATGTGATTGCCGAGGTGCTCGATCGTTTCAAGCCGTCGTTTGTCGTTTTTGACCCGGTAATGGTTTCTACGAGCGGCTCCAAATTGATCCAGGACGAGACGGTTGCCGTACTTTGGAAAGAGCTTTTCCCACGTGCGAACCTCATTACACCCAATCTCGACGAGGCAGAAATACTCATCGGTGGCCAGATTCGTACCGCAGCGACAATGAAAGGTGCAGCCATGCAAATGGTCGAAAGGGGCTGCAAGGCGGTGCTGCTGAAAGGCGGGCACCTGGTAGCGCCCACGATTTATGATGTACTGGCGCAAAGCGGGCAGGAGCCGTTGATCCTCGAATCGGACTATATTGAGAGCCGGAATGTCCACGGTACGGGTTGTACATTGTCGTCGGCTATTGCCACTTACCTCGCCAAGGGTAACTCGCTGGCGGAGTCGATCATTTTTGCGAAGGAATACATCGCCGGCGCGATCCGGGAGGGGAAAGACGTCGTTACCGGTCATGGACCCGGCCCGCTGAACCATTCATTTTCACCACTTTCGATGCAAATTTTATCATGAAATTTACCGACCTGCTCTGGGCCGAGGCGCTGCCGATATTTGAACAAATACAACAACATCCGTTCAATCAGCAACTGAAAGAGGGCACACTACCGCTAGAAAAGTTCAAATTCTATATTTACCAGGATTCCCTTTACCTCGCCGATTTCGCGCGTGCGTTGGCAGTAGCGGGCACCAAGGCTGGTAACAGCCACGAATTGCTCGATTTTCTGCAATTTGCCCAAAATGCCATCCTCGTGGAGCGCGCATTGCACCTGGGGTATTTCAAAGAATATGTAATTGATTACCAATCGGGCAAAGCACCGGGCTGTTTTGCCTATACCAATTACCTGATGGCCACCAGCGCATTCGAATCCTATGAAGTGACGGTAGCTGCATTGCTGCCCTGCTTCTGGATTTACAAGCAAATCGGCGACTACATTTACGCCAACCAAGCGACGCCAAATTCCTATCAAAACTGGATTAATGCCTACGCAGGTGAAGATTTCGCGCATTCCGTGCAAAAGGCATTGGACATTTGCGACCGGCTGGCCGAGAGCGCCTCGGAAGCGACGCGAGCGAAAATGATCGAGGCTTATCTGACGGCTTCGAAGTTGGAATATGTGTTCTGGGACAGCGCTTATCGGTTGGAAGCTTGGGAGGTTTAGGGGGTAGCAATTCGTAAGATATTTTTGTGAATTTGATTAAACACAAATTCTTATGACAGATACACGACTATACCTCACGCTATTGGAACTGTCTGACGAAAACAAAAAGGCAGTTATGAAATTTATTGAATCACTTCCCAAGGAGCCAAGGCCACCGCAAAAACGCGTAGCTGGTCTGGCCAAAGGCATGATTGAAATGAAGGAAGGGTTTGATGACCCGATCGATTTTACCAGGCTTTAACATGGATTTACTATTGAATACGCATGCTGTCGTTTGGTATATTACTGAGGACAGTAGACTTCCTATGTTCTTACGTAGGCAGATAGAAGATTCAACCAATAATTGCTATGTTAATATAGCGTCTCTTTGGGAGATGGCAAGCATGCCATCGGAAAGCTTGCACTTCATGAAGAGCTCAGTGTTGTACTAGAAGCCATCGAACGGAGTGGGATTAAATCTTTGCCGATAGGGACCGACCACATACTGTCGGCGAGTAGATTACCGCTACACCACAATGACCCATTTGGCAGAATGATCATTTCTCAATGTCAGGCAGGTCAACTAATCATGGTTTCTTGCGACAAGCAGTTTCAGCACTACGACATACCCCTGGTTTGGAACCGTTCACGTAACTGCTGAAAATTTTCCCCCAAATTTTTAGGGACATACCCGGCTGAGTTGTCAGAATTACAAAACAACCAGCCATGAAAAAATTTATCTTGACCTTAATGGCCGGGGCCATGAGCGCCCTGGCTTTTGCCCAGCCTGCCCAGACGGTCAAAGGACGCGTCGTTGACACGGAATCGCAGCAACCGGTGATCGGGGCGAATGTCATTGTTACTTCCGTGACGCCGATTATTGGTGGCGTGACCGATACCGAAGGCAATTTCCGCATCGAGAAAGTGCCGGTCGGCCGCCATTCGTTTAAAATTACCAGCATGGGTTATGACGATGCTTTCGTGCAGGAAATCAATGTAGGCTCCGGGAAGGAAGTTGAATTGAATATCAAGCTTACGGAGTCGTTTCGTGCTCTGAACGAGGTGGTTGTGAAGGCGCAGAAGGAGAATGGAGCGCCTTTAAACGATATGGTAAGCGTGAGTGGCCGCTCATTTACGGTGGATCAGACGAAGCGTTTCGCGGCTTCGGTGAACGACCCGGCGCGGATGGCGATGTCGTTTGCCGGAGTAGCAGCGACGGACGATGGTAGCAATCAGCTAATTATCCGCGGAAATAGCCCGAAAGGAATGTTATGGCGCATGGAGGGCGTCGAAATTCCCAATCCGAACCACTTCGCGCAGGAAGGTGCGAGTGGCGGGGGCATCAGTGCATTGAGCGCCAACGTACTCGGCAACTCCGACTTCCTGACGGGAGCTTTCCCGGCTGAATACGGTAATGCAACATCCGGTGTTTTTGACCTCAAACTCAGAAAAGGGAACAATGAAAAACGCGAATACGCAATGCAGGCCGGTATTCTTGGGCTCGATTTCGCTGCCGAAGGCCCCATTGGCGCGAAGGGCGGCGCTTCTTATCTGGCCAATTACCGCTATTCTACGCTGTCCGTTCTTAACAAGATCGGCGTTAACCTTAATGGCGATGCTTCGATTGATTTTCAGGATGGCGCTTTTAAAGTATATATTCCTTACGACGACAAAGTGGTGGTGAGCGTATGGGGGCTAGGCGGCATGAGCACATCCAAAGTCGACGACGACGATATGAAGGAGACTTTTAAGTCGAATCGCGGGATGGTCGGCGTGAATTATCTCCGCTATATCAACAGTAAATCCTACATGGAAAACATCGTTTCCTATTCGGCGACAAGCCAGACGGGGGATTTTTACGACAAAAATATCGACGCTACCTACCAGCAAAAATTTGTAAACCAAGCACTTAGACTCTCCTCTTTATATAATTACAAACTCAATGCCCGAAATACGGTGCGGCTCGGTGTGATCATCAATCACCTGGATTTCAACCTGTATGACAAGGACAATGAAGATGGCCCGTATGAAATCAATGTGGATCGGAAAGGGAATACCCAGTTGTTTCAAGCCTATGCGCAATGGAAGTCGCGTTTAACGCCTACCGTTACATTGAATGCAGGTCTGCACGGGATGTTGCTCGGACTGAACAACCGCTATTCGATTGAGCCGCGCGTGGGAGTGAGGTGGGCGGTCGCACCGCGCTCAACCGTGAGTTTCGGTGCCGGGTTGCACAGCAAAACCGAGTCCATTTCGACCTATTTTGCCCAGGTGAAAGTGGCGGAAGATAAGACGGACTTGCTGAATAAGAACCTTAAACTTACCAAATCGGCGCATTTAGTGGCGGGTTACGAGTTCAGGCCGTCGGCGAGTTGGCGGGTGCTTGCCGAAACGTATTACCAGCATCATTACAACATTCCGATCGGCCCGCCGAACACGACCACGCCCTATTTGCTCCATAATTCGCAGTTGAATGAGATCAGCGGTTTCGTAAGTGATTCGCTGACGAGCGATGGCAAGGGACGTAGCTACGGTTTGGAATTGACTGTCGAGAAATCGCTGACCGCCGGCATTTACCTGATGAGCACGACATCGTTGTACCAATCCAAATACACCGGCCGGGACGGTATTGAAAGGGATAGCCGCTTCAACGGCAAATATGTGCAGAACCTCCTCGCAGGTAAGGAATGGCGGGTCGGAAAGAACAAAACCAATATTTTCGCAGCGAATATCAAGCTCCTGGCGGCGGGCGGTAATCGTACCACGCCGATTGACCTGGAAAAATCAAGGGAAAAGGGCCGCACGGAGCGGGATTGGTCGCGGAGCTATTCGGAACAATTGCCTGCCTACTTCCGCACGGACCTGCGGGTGAGCTATACCAAAAACAAAAAGCGCACGACATCTACGATCTCGCTCGATATTCAGAATGTAACCAACCGGTTGAATGCGTTCGATCGCTATTATAACAAGAAGGAGGACCGGGTGAAGCTGATTACCCAGACGGGTATGCTGCCGATCCTGAACTATCGCCTGGAATTCTAAGGGAAGGCCCATTATCTTGGAACGGTTGTTTTACAGATTTGGATTCAAACCAAAATTTCAACAGATCTAAAAACAATCGTTATGGAAAAGGATTTTGAAGATAATCAGGCTGTTAAGAAAATGAAATCGCTTGCGGAGGATATCCGGTTCTGCATGTACACGACCATCGAAGACGGTAAAATCGTGTCGCGGCCGATGACGACGCTCGATATCGACGCGGAAGGTAATGTGTGGTTTTTCACAAGCCGCCAAACCGAGCTGGTGAGGGACGCGCGGCGTGGGGATACCGTGACGTTGATTTACTCAGACCCTAAAAACAATACTTACCTGAGTGTATCCGGCACGGCGTCGATCGTGGAAAGTGAGCACCGCAAGGAGGAACTGTGGAATCTGATGTCGAAAGCTTGGTTTCCGGGCGGAAAAGACGATCCGGACCTGGCGGTGCTGAGGGTTACTACGCAAGAAGCCGCCTATTGGGATAGTACTTCTTCTAAAATGGTCGTATTCTTCTCGATGCTCAAAGCGGTGATTACCGGCACCACGCCCGACGGCGGCGATCATGGGAAATTGAATCTGGTGTAGATGTATATATTGAATGCAAAAGAGGCGGTCGGGATTCCCGATCGCCTCTTTGTTTTATAAAAGGCAAAAGCCTCTACTCTACACTTGCTTCCTCGTTCACATAGGCTTCTGCCAGTTCGGTGAGCTTATGGTCGGTTTCACCTTCCTGGTCAAGCGTTTGTTGCAATAGATCTGCGACGTCGCTGTGGCCCAGCGTGCGTGCAATATTACGTAGCGTGCCGTACGAAGCGATTTCGTAATGCTCCACTTTCTGAGCGGCCATTATGAGCCCGCAGTCGCGTACCATGGTACCTTTGTCGGTGTTTTCGAGGATTTCGTTAGCCTCCTCTATAAGCCCTTCCATGGCTGCACATTTTTTGGCCTGCGCCTTTTCGCCGATCATTTCGAATACCTGCTCCACCACTTTGGCGTGCTCTTCGGTTTCGGTGGTATGTTGTTCGAAAGCAGCTTTCAGTTCTTCTGAAGTCGCGTTTTTCGACATTTTTGTTAATGCTTTTGCAAGGTTCTTTTCTGCCCAGTAAATGTCTTTAAGGCCATCTACAAACAGTTCTTTTAGTTTTGCGCTGTCCGTTTCGGTGATTTGCTTGCTTGCTGTTTTGCCTTTTGTCGCTTTCATGATTACTAAGTTTTAATGGTCGTGGTATTGTTGAGATTCGTGGCAATCGCCATCGATTTGTCGCATCGTTTTTAAAAATCCATACCAAAACCAAAATCGCGCTTGTCCGGAAATTTAGGATGATGCTTGAAGAGATTCCTACACATATACGTGTGGCGCGGGCGCAAAAGCAGCAGGAATGCTTTTTGAAATAGAGGAGCATCCATCGTCTGACACCATGAAAAAACGGAAGCCATTTAAATCAGTCATCATCATTCTTCTGCTTGTTAGCGCCGCATTCGCTGCTTGGTATTTTTTCAAAAAGAGCAAACCGGATGCTGTCACAGGCCTTAAACCGCACGTGGAAATGAGTATCGCGCGTATCAGCGACGTTACCGATAGTACCATTAAAATGGAACTCAAAACGCTCGTCAATAACCCGTTGCCGGTGGGTATGCATTTGAAAAACATCGATTATGTGGTGAAAATGAATGGCAGGACGATCGTTGAGGACCATTATAATAAGTCGCTTGAAGTAAAGGCAGCCGACAGCTCGCTGCTTACATTACCCGCCAAAGTGAAAATCCGGAACCTGCGCGTGGAAGGCGATAACGAAGCTGCCCAGGGGCACGATACCGCAGATTACCATTTCAAAACGATCTTACATTTTGAAAAATCATTTTTGGGAAAAGACTCTCTCGTTCTCGAAATGGACAAGCGATTGCCGCTCTACCGGCTACCGATGATTAAAATGGCGGGTTATGATTTCAAAAAGCTCGGTTTGAAAGAGTCGGATATTGTGGTGAAAGTGGAGGTTACCAACCTGAACTCATTCTCGCTGGAATTTCAGAACCCGAAATATGCCATGGATTTGGGCAAGCAGAAACGCTTCGCGGAAGGTGCTGTAACGGGCATTACGAAGGTGAAAGCGAAAAGCAAGGATATTTATGAAATTCCGCTTGAAGTAAGTTTGGGGAAAGTAATAAAAGCGGGAGCGCAGATGATCGGAAAAGGGAAGGAGCTGCCTTTTACATTCTATTTCAAAAGTAAAATCAAATCCGAAAGCGAGGTGCTGGATAATAGCGATATCAACCTGGTGATGAATGGTGAGTTGAAGGATGTGGAGGCGTTTCAACGGAACCTGGAAAGGAAGGAGTGATGTTTTGACCGCCGACCGCCGACCGCCGACCGCCGACCGCCGACCATGGACCATCGACCATGTGATTTCGGGAAAAGGGGCTACCCTTCGAGTAATAGCCCCTGTTGTGACTGATGATCTATGGTCTATGGACATATTGTCGGCGGTCCGTGGTCGGTGGTCGGCGGTCCGTGGTCAACCGTCAAATCACTCCCTCCGAAACCAAATCGTCATTTCATTCGCGCCGCGGTTGGCCCAGGCGTAGTAGGGGATTAATGTGATGTTTTGTTCTTTGGATTTCAGTACGTTAATGCCGCCCAGCATTTCCTTCTGGTAAATAGGCGTGAATTCCTGCGTTCCAGAGATTTTGATGGCTAGGGCCTTGCCTGCATTATCATGCCCTTCCGCGCAGTAAAGCACCGGCCCGCGCTCGATCGCGACTTTTCCCTGGTCAGATTTCAGTTTTTCATTGGCAATTACTTTGCGCACCGGCATATCGAGTACCACGTCAATCACATCGCCTTTTTTCCAGCTACGGTTCAGTTTCAAATAGCCGTTTTCAATGGAAGCCTCTGTTTTTTTGCCATTAATAGTCAGGATAACGGGCTTGACGAGCTTGTCTTCATAACTATACAAATCGCCTGGGATGGCCTGGCCGCTCACCCAGCCGGGAATGCGGATATGCAGCGGGAATGCCACGCTTTTCTCAGGATCGACCTGAATGCGGATGTTGCCCTGCCACGGATACTGCGTCTGTTGCGTCACCTGAACCTGCGTGTTGGGCAGTGTAATATTTGCTTTTGTATCACCAAATAGGTTGATAACTAATGCATTACCTTGCGTGGCGTACATGTAGGCGGGCATGGACGGCAGGAAACGCGCGACGTTCGTGGGACAGCACGCTGTACCGAACCACTCGTGCCGCACCGCGCCGGAGCCTTTGTTGAAATCATTTTTGCCGTCGGACGACATTGGATTTACGTAAAAGAACGTATTGCCTTTCACACCCATTCCGCCCAGGAAGCCATTGTAAAGCACACGCTCAAAAACATCCATATATTTGGCCTCGCCGGTAAGCAGGTACATCTTGTGGTTCCACAGCATATTCGCGATGGCGGCGCAGGTCTCAGCGTAGGCGTTGTCGTTGGGTAAAATGTAGGGCTTATCGAATGCTTCGCCGTCCTCCCGGGCACCCATTCCGCCGGTAATGTACTGTTTTTTGTACGTTGCGTCATTCCAGATCGCGTTCACGGCCGTTTCGTCTTTTGGGTCGGGGCGGAGGGTGAGCAGATCGGCCACGCCCGTGTACAGGTATTGCGCACGCACGGCGTGCCCGACCGCCTCGCGTTGGCGCACGAAGGGTACCTGGTCCTGGAAATAGGCGGGGCCGAGCTTGTGCTCGTCGAGGAAGAGCGTGCGCTTGTCGGAGCGGCCGCGCATGTCGATGAAGAATTTCGAAAGATCGAGGTATTCTTTTTTGCCGGTGACACGGTAAAGGCGGATCAATGCAAGCTCGGTTTCCTCGTGACCCGGTACCACCACCAGTTGTCCAGGTTTAGGACCAATGGTTTTGACCAGATGGTCTGCATTTTTAATGGCTACATTCAGCAAAGTCTTTTTGCCCGTGGCTTCGTAATGCGCCACGGCGGCTTCGTACAAATGCCCGACATTGTACAACTCGTGGCTACCGTTCTCGAACGAATACCGGTAAGGCCCCGCGATCCAGTCATAGGAGCCGGTAGTGTCCTTGTTAATGGTGCGGATCGTGTAGAGATAGCCGTCGGGTTCCTGCGCTGCGGCGAAAAGTGTGATCAGCGAGTCGAGGTAATGGTCCAGTTTAGGATCGTATTGATTTTGAAGGGCATAAGAAGCGCCTTCTACGACTTTGAAAACATCGGAATCATCGAAACGAGCGCCCCTGAACGTTCCCTTTTTTAAGCCGCCGGCTACCGCGAAGTTATCGAACCGGCCACTTTCTTCACACTGGTGCAATGCATGAGGAACGGTTACAGTCCGCGCCAATTCCACGCGATCGTGCCAGAAGCCTTGCGTTGTTTTAACGTTTTTGAGCGGTACCGGCTTGATCCCGCCGGTTTGCGCAAATAGGAAATGGGAGAGAAGAACGAGGATGAATATGGAAAGTGATTTCGTCATCGGAAGTACAAAATTGGAACGCAGTTGAGTTTTGTATAGAATTAAACCCAAAAAACATGCCAAAATTGTCCTTCCGTGCGGTTTGAAACGGATTACAAACCGTATTTTTCCATCCTCCGGTAAAGCGCTGCGCGGCTGAGTCCCAGCTCACGGGCGGCGTCGGTGATGTTTCCGTTGAAGCGTTTCAGTGCTTTGATGATCATCGTTTTTTCCATGTCTTCAAGGTCGAAACCAGTGGCAGTAGCAGGTTGCCCGGCCGAACTTTTGAGGAAAAGGTCATCAGGTTGCAAGGTTTTTTCCTGCGAGAGGATTACGGCACGCTCTACGGCATGTTGCAGCTCGCGGATGTTACCCGGCCAGTTGTACTGCTGCATTTTCTTCACCAATGCGTTACTGATGTCGTTGACGGGCCGGTTATACTTTTTGGCGTATTGTTTGAGATAATAGTCGGCCAGCGCACTGATATCCTCGGGCCTGTCGCGCAAAGGCGGTAGTTCGAGTTCGATGGTATTGATCCGGTAGAGCAAATCCTGTCGGAAGGTTTTCTCCGTCACCATCTTTTCGATATTCATATTGGTCGCGCATATGAGGCGGACGTCGAGTGCTATGGGCTTGTTCGAGCCAACGCGGGTTACTTTGCGTTCCTGGATGACGGTGAGCAGCTTGGCTTGCAATGGTAATGTAAGGTTGCCGATCTCGTCCAGGAAAATGGTACCGCCTTTCGCTTCTTCAAAACGGCCGGCGCGGTCTTCTTTCGCATCCGTGAATGCGCCCTTCACGTGGCCGAACAGCTCACTTTCGAAAAGTGTCTCGCTGATCGCGCCCAGGTCGACGGCCACAAATGGCTTGCCGGCGCGTTTGGAATGCTGGTGGACATGTTTGGCGAGCTGCGTTTTACCCGTACCATTTTCGCCGAGGATGATCACATTGGCATCGGTCGAGGCCACGCGCTCGGCCGTAACCAGCACCTGCCGCATGCTATCGCTGGTGGCCACGATGGTGTCGGTTGTAGCTTTATTGTTCTTCTTATTGTCGTCTTTGCTCTTTTCTTCTGCTACCGGCACCACTTTATCCTTGCCGCCCTCGAGCGCTGTGCTGATTGTCGCCAGCAGCTTATCGTTTTCCCACGGTTTTAACACAAAATCAATCGCTCCGGATTTGATCGCCCGGATCGCCATTTCAATGTCGCCGTAAGCGGTGATCATGATCACTTTCGCAGCGGGATTGATGTCGAGGATGCGGTCGAGCCAATGGAAACCTTCGCGTCCGCTGTTCACATCGCGGGTGAAGTTCATGTCGAGCAGGATCAGGTTATAATCTCCGTTGGTAACGAGGAATGGCAGTTTTTGGGGATTTTTCTCAATGTCGACCGCCTTGGCGTGCCGTTTCAGTAAAAGTTTGGCGGCGCTGAGGACATCAACGTCGTCGTCGATAATCAGGATTTTGGCTTCTGATAGTAGCATGGCTGTTATTTCTTGTGGTGCGCAGGGCGGGTTAACACTGCCGGATAGGGACTTAACGGAATTGTTTGTCAAGATAAGGACGCAATTTGAAATATTATTTCCTAACAAGCTAAAATGTCACTATTTTACCTTAAAAAGGCAGCTTGAAATGCTTGTCCGCGCCCGAACAAATTTGTCCGATAACGAACAATATTGACCAAGTTCTGAATTTAAATTGTATTGATTTTCAGTGTATTATATAGCGTAGCCTTCTTTGGCATAGTGATTGGATTAGTAAAGCCAAATACAAAAGCGAACTCAATCACTAGCATATAATGGAAGTTAAGACACCTAACTCGACAAGCACCAGTAACGGATTTTCCGGAGGATCAACAATGGACCGAGTCAAACCCAAGAAATTCTGGAATACCAAACGTATCAGCATCATCGGCGGTAGCGTATTACTGGCAGCATTCCTGATTTACCAGTTCTTTTTTGCGGATACCAGAAGCAAACTGAATGTGGAGCAGGATAAACTGACGATATCGACGGTTCAGAAAGGTAAATTCGACGAGTTTATCGTAGTGACCGGGGTAGTTCAACCACTGAAAACCATCCAGCTCGATGCGATCGTAGGTGGTTATGTTACTGAAAAGCTCATTGAGGGCGGTAATATGGTAAAACAAGGGGATGTGTTGCTTCGCCTGGAAAACCAGAACCTCAAACTGCAATTCCTGCAATCGGAAACGGAAGCCAGCCGATTGGTAAACGACCTTCAAAATACGCGTCAAAATTTGAAAGTGGCGCGCTTTACGCTCCAAAAGACATTAAGCGACCTCGATTTCCAACTCGATCAGGCAAAGGATGCGCACGATCGTAATGTGAAGCTTTATAAGGACAAAGTGATCCCGGAAGCCGATTACCTTAAAACGAAACGTGACTACGAGAAACTGGTAAAACAGCGCGAAATCGAGATCGAATCGCAGAAGTACCAAGAGGAAAACGCCAGAATGCAGATTTCGCAGTTGGAAGGGACATTGGCCAGCACGCAGAAAAATGTAAGCTTGTGGCGTCAGACGCTCGACAACCTCGTGGTGAAAGCACCGGTATCGGGTCTGCTGTCGTCCATGAACATCGAGGTCGGTTCCAACATCAGCCAGGGTCAGAATATTGGCCAGATCGACGACTTGAATGGCTTCAAAATGCGTGTCAGCGTGGATGAGCACTATTTGTCGCGGATTTTTGTCGGACTGACAGGCTCCATGGAGTTCAACGGAAAAGACTATGGTTTGAAGATTATCAAAATATACCCGGAGATCCTGAGCGGACGTTTCGAAGTAGATATGAAGTTCGATAACGGCGCGCCGGAAATGGTGAAAAGAGGGCAATCGGCACCGATACGTCTGCAACTTGGTCAGCCTTCGCAGGCAACATTGCTGCCGGTAGGTGGTTTCTTCTCCGAAACAGGCGGAAACTGGGTGTATGTCGTAGCTGATGGTGGCAAACGCGCCGCGAAACGCAAAATCACATTAGGCCGCAAAAATCCTGAATATTTCGAAGTGCTGGAAGGCTTGCAACCAGGTGAGAAGGTAATTACCAGCTCATATGAGAACTTTGGAGATAACGAAGTGTTGGAATTCTAAGGGGAGTGAGGAGGAAAGGGAGGATGGAGGAAGGGGAGGAACGGTGAGTGAGTAGTGGGGGCTTAGAAGTTTGTTTCTCTTGTTTTGATCAGGTTTTGGATCATCGCAGATAAGAGGCGGCTTTTGGAGATTAGTTCTGTTCCTTTTTCCTTAGTTATCAGGCCCGTTCCCATGGCGATATAAATTTGGGTTCTCAGTTCACCGGAAGATCCTTTTGCAATTCTTAAGAAACGTATAAACTCTTTGTTAGAATGACGCTCGAAACCCTCAGCAATGTTAGACGGAACCGACACGGCAGCGCGGCAGATCTGGTCTTTGAGACTAAAGTCGCGACAGGCGCCAAGCGTTTGATAAACATGGATGGATAAATTGATTCCGTCCTGCCAAACCTTTAAATCTTCGAATTTTTCAACTTTTGACATAACTAACAGGATTGATGAAAGATAAGGGCAATAATAACCATTTTCCCCTTCCTCCTTCCTCCCTTTCCTCCAAGCCTTTAAAACAAAATGATCAAGATTAACAACATGCACAAGGTGTTTTCTACGGAAGAAGTAGAGACAACTGCCCTCAATGGCATCGACCTGGAAATTAAGGATGGTGAGTTTGTGGCCATCATGGGGCCTTCCGGTTGCGGGAAATCGACCTTACTGAACATTCTGGGATTGCTCGATAACCCGAGCGAGGGGTCGTACGAATTTTACGGCACGGAGGTAGCAAAAATGTCGGAGCGCCAGCGCGCGCAGATCCGCAAGGGTAACATCGGTTTCGTGTTCCAGAGCTTTAACCTGATCGACGAGCTGACAGTTTATGAAAACGTGGAGCTGCCATTGCTGTACCTCAAAACTCCTCCGGCAGAACGCAAGGAAAAAGTGGAGGCCGCACTTACCCGTATGAACATGATGCACCGCCGCAACCACTTCCCGCAGCAGCTATCGGGCGGTCAGCAGCAGCGTACCGCCATTGCCCGTGCCGTGGTAGCCACTCCCAAGACGATCCTGGCCGATGAGCCGACAGGTAACCTCGACTCCAAAAACGGTGAAGAGGTAATGAACCTGCTAAGCCAATTGAACGGTGCCGGAACGACGATTCTGATGGTAACGCACTCGCCTTACGATGCCGGTTTCGCACACCGTGTAGTGAACCTGTTCGACGGTAAGATCGTGACTGAGAAAATACATGTTTAGAAATTCTCCGGCTATTGACGACTAGCGCGGCTTTATAGCAGGAACATTTGATGCGGGGGCGAACGCCTCCTGGAATGCAGTGTGGGGCTCCCGCGTGGTGCCAAAGCTAGTTTGAACAATATGCCAAATCTAACCATGAAAAAAATCCTAACCATCCTGTTGGCCGGCGTAAGTACGCTGGCCATTGCCCAGAAAAGGGCATACCTGAGCAGAAGCATTGACGACGACGGCAAAAAGCTGTCGATTAAAGTATCCGGAACGCTGGACGGCAAAGAGGTTGATGTCAACAAGACGTTTGATGTGGAAGGTATGAGCCAGGAGGATCGCGAGGCGTTGCGCGACAAGGTATTGTCTTCGATAGCCGAAGGAAATCTCGAATTGCCTGCGCCAAAAGGCGTTTGTAAAGAATCGGTGGCTGTGGCGGCGCGTCAGCGCAAATCCAAGCCGTCGGTACCGCCGGTTGCTCCCGCCCCTGAGCCATCCGCAGATGAGCCTGAGACAATGGCATTCTCTTCTAATGAGGTGAATGCCGAAATGGTGTCGTCAGGGAAAGGGTTTATCAAAGAACCTGCTTCGAAGTATCCGAAAGACTTCTCCAAACACGTGCGCTACAATTCCGAAACCGGTGAAATGTTTATCAAATACCGGTTTATGAAGGATGGTGACGAGTATATCTACGAAAAGACCGTGAATGCCGCCGAGAAATCGGAGAAGGAACGGCAGCGGATCATCCAAAATTTTGAAAGTGAAATGGGCCTGCCGGGAAACGGCATGGAAATGTAAAAGCTTGAAATAATGCTGAAAAACTATCTGAAAATTGCCTGGCGGAATCTGCGTAAACACAAGTTTTACACGTTTCTGAACATATTCGGTTTGTCGCTTGGGCTGGCAAGTTGCCTGCTCATTACGCTTTATGTGGTGGACGAGTTGAGTTATGACCGTTCATTCGCGAACGCAGACCGAATTTACCGGATCAATGCAGATATCCGTTTCGGCGGTGCCGACATGGCGCTCGCGGTAGCGCCCGATCCATTGGCATTTACATTAAAAAAGGATTACCCACAAATTGAGCAGGTGGTGCGGCTACGGGAAAATGGCAGCCAGCTTGTGCGTCGTGCCGATGCAGCCGATAATTTGAAAGAAGATCATGTCTTCTACGCCGATTCGACGTTCTTCAAAGTATTCTCGGTTCCGATGTTGCAAGGTGACCCGAATACCGCATTGCGCAACCCACAAACGGTAGTGATCTCGGAAACGGATGCCCGGAAATACTTTGGAAACGCCAACCCGATGGGCAAGGCATTGATGGTGGATAACAATACAACGTATACGGTTACCGGTGTCATGCGAGACATCCCTGCACAGTCGCACATGCGAGATTTGCATATGTTGCTTTCTATGAGTTCGACGGAGGAAAGCAGGCAGAATGCATGGGGTAGCCATAATTTCAATACCTACGTCCTTTTTCGTAAAGGCGTCGATGCGAAGCAGTTTGAAGCGAATTTTGAAACTGTTTTGCAGAAATACACTTCCAAATGGATCAAGAGTTTTTTGGGATCGACGCTGGATGAGGTTCGGAAAACGGGCAATTACCTGGTTTATACATTAATGCCGCTTACGGCTATCCATTTGCATTCGGACCGTACGGCGGAGATTAATGCCAATGGCAATATCCAGTATGTGTATATTTTTGGAGTCGTAGCGATTTTCCTGCTCTCCATTGCCTGCGTCAACTTCATGAACCTCGCCACGGCGCGTTCAGCAAATCGGGCGAAGGAAGTTGGAGTGCGCAAAGCATTGGGATCGGAACGGTCGTCACTGGTAAGCCAGTTCCTGACCGAGTCGGTGATGCTGAGCTTCCTGTCGCTGGTACTCGCGATCCTGATCGCTTATCTCGCATTGCCGTTGTTCAACAATCTGGCAAGCAAGCAAATCCAGTTCCCGATCACGAATGTGTGGTTTTGGTCGGTACTGCTGCTGACGGGCGGCATTGTCGGCGTGTTGGCCGGAAGTTATCCGGCATTCTTCCTGTCGGCATTTCAACCATTGAAAGTCCTCAAAAACACGATCGAGCTGGAAGGCAGAGGAGGTGGTTACCTGCGCAATGCACTAGTGGTATTCCAATTTGTGATTTCGGTGATGTTAATTGTCGGAACAGGCGTCATTTACCGGCAGCTCAACTACATTCAAACCAAGAAACTGGGCTTCAATAAGGATCAGATGCTGATCGTGAACGACGCATATGCGTTGAACAACCAGGTGAAAGCATTTAAAGAGCAGGTTTTGCGGCTTCCGAACGTCGAAAGCGCAACGGTTACCAGCTTCCTGCCTACACCTTCTTCCCGTACCGACCATACTTTTTTTCCGGTTGGGGAAATGCAGCAGGATAAAGGCATTAATATGCAGAAATGGGCCGTGGATTATGATTTTGTGAAAACGATGGAGCTTCAAATGGCAAGTGGGCGTGCTTTCGAAGAAGCGTTCCCGTCCGACTCTACGGGTATTGTCATCAACGAGGCCGCGGCGAAGGTGCTGGGCTACGCCGATCCAATTGGCAAGAAGATATTCGGTTATGAAGACGCGGCATTAACGAAACGCGTCGACTACACGATCATCGGTGTGGTGAAAAACTTCCACTTCGAATCGCTCCGGAGAAACATTGGTGCATTGAGTTTGATTCTCCATAAAAGTTCGGGTTCGGTGGTGTTCCGTATGAAAGGCGGCGATGCTCCCCGCACTGTGGAGCAAGTGGAGGCGCTCTGGAAGAAAATGGCGCCCGGTCAGCCTTTCAACTACAAGTTTATGGACCAGGATTTCGACAATGTCTATCGCAGCGAACAGCGGGTAGGGGAGATATTTATCACATTCGCTACTATTTCCATCATTATTGGTTGCCTCGGATTATTCGGTCTGTCAGCGTTCACGGCCGAGCGCCGCACGAAAGAAATTGGCGTCCGTAAAGTACTCGGCGCGAGTGTGGTCAACATCGTGGCCCTGCTATCCAAAGAATTTATAAAGCTGATCGTGATAGCCATTCTGATCGGCAGTCCGATCGCCTGGTTTGGTATGAACCACTGGCTAAGTGACTTCGCCTACCACGTCGATCTGGCCTGGTGGATGTTCGCCGCAGCTGGCTTGCTGGCCATTGTGATCGCATTGCTTACGGTCAGTTTCCAAAGCATCAAAGCCGCGCTGATGAACCCGGTGAAGTCGTTGAAGTCGGAATGAGTTATTGAAATTCGAGGTAGGGGTTGATGATTGTTAACTGATTTTCAACAATCATGTAATGTTGAAAATCTTCTGAATAAAGGATATTACATCCGGCCTGCAATGCTGATGCAACGATGATGCTATCAAAAACTTGGAAGTCATAGGTGACTACGAGTTCGCGTGCTTTGACAATGAGCTGATGGTCCATGCCGATCACAGTACAACCTTCGGTAAGTGTCAGACAATGATCGATGAGATGTAATTTAGGCGCTCGGAGCAACCGGTTTAGTACATTGATATATTCGGAAAGTACCTGACTCGATAGAATTGGGAAATTCCGAACTATGCTGTGAGAGACCTCGCATTTAAACGTTGGTGTGGCCTCATGGAGATAAACAAGGATATTAGTATCAACAGCTATTTTATCAGTCGTAATTGTTTGCTTCATTCCTATCGAATTTCCAGTTAGTAAGGTCTACTTTCAATTTGGATAGGGAATCGTTGAGTTTTTGCATTCTGGTGTCAATATCAGTCGGATTTGTGGGGCTAACTTCAACAGCGGTTACCTCGATTTGCTTTCCTACCATCTCCTTTGGCAGGGTCAGTACATATGAGTCGGTTGTCGGGACGATAATTTTTCTGACTGGTTCCATAGCATTAGCTTTTACAGACAATCAAATATATCCAATAACATATTGCACATCCTATTTATTCCATCACCAATGAACAAACGGTATGTTTAAAAATTATCTTAAAATCGCCTGGCGGAATTTGTTGAAAAACAAGATGTTCAGTTCGATTAACATCCTCGGGCTGGCGCTGGGGATGGCTTGCAGTTTGCTGATCATGTTGTGGGTGCAGGACGAAGTGAAAATGGACCGCTTCCATGAGCATGATGCGCGGCTTTACTCGGTCATGGAAAATCAGCATTATTCAGGGGAGATCAACACTTTCGCGGCTACCCCGGGCATTCTGGCAGAGAATATCGTAAAGGACATTCCCGAGATTGAAAAGGCCAGCCAGGTGCTGTGGGAGCAGTCACCGGTTTTGAAAGTGGGTAATGTGTACGACAACGAAAAGGGCCGTTACGTACAGGGAGATTTCCTGACGATGTTCTCATTTAAACTGAAACAAGGCGATGCCCGCACAGCATTGAAGCGTCCCGATGGTATTGTAATTTCCCAAAAACTGGCCGATAAGTATTTCAAAGGTCAGGACCCGATCGGAAAGGCCATGCGCGTCGATAATAAGGACGATGTGGTGGTTACCGGCGTGCTGAAAGAGATCCCGCGCTATTCGTCGATGAAATTCGATTTCATGATGAGCTACGACCGCTGGCAGAAGGGCGCACCGTGGTCGAAGGAATGGGGAAATAATGGCCCGCGCTGTGCGGTATTGCTGGCCAAAAATGCGGATATCGACAAGGTCAATGCGAAAATCAAGGATTATGTCAAGACCAAAAACAAGGACAGCAACGTCGATCTTTTCCTGATCAATTACGGGAGATCATACCTCTATTCAAACTGGGAAGCAGGCAAGCAGAACGGCGGACGCATCGACTACGTGCGGATGTTTACCGTGGTGGCAATATTTATCCTGATTATCGCCTGCATCAATTTCATGAACCTCGCTACCGCGCGATCGGTGAAACGCGCGAAAGAAGTTGGTTTGCGGAAAGTCGTTGGCGCTTATAAAACGAGCCTGATCGGGCAGTTTATGGGTGAGTCGATCCTCATTACACTGCTTGCGCTGGTGGTTGCGATAGCGATTGTGCTGGCATTGCTGCCGGGATTCAATTCACTGACCGAAAAACAGCTCTCCCTCGATTTTCTGGATCCGGCTTTCCTGCTCTTGCTGTTGGCCCTGACATTAATTACCGGCCTGGTCGCCGGCAGTTACCCAGCATTGTTTATGTCGTCGCTGAACCCGGTTACGATTTTGAAAGGCGCATTGAAGTTCAAGCCTAATGCTACTTATTTCCGGCAGGGACTGGTCGTGTTTCAGTTCGGATTGTCGATCCTGCTGATCCTCTCGATGATCGTCATCTACCGGCAGATTGATTTTATACAGCATAAAAATCTAGGTTTCAGTCAGGAAAACCTGCTTTACATTCCTGATATTGAAAATACGATGAGTACCAACTTCGATGCATTCAAGCAGGCACTAGAAGCGGAGCCGGGCATCAAGTCGGTGGCGCGGTCGCAGGCGAACCCGCTTGCATACGGGAGCTCTACCATGGGCGTATCCTGGCCCGGGAAGGACACCACCAAGCAGCTGCTTTTCAACGTAAACCCGGTTGGTTTTGATTTCATAGAAACAATGGGGATCAAGCTCCTGGACGGGCGCGATTTCAGCCCTGCATTCGGGACGGATACTTCCAATTACCTGGTAAATGAAGCTGCCGCGAAGAAAATCGGTTATAAAGACCCGGTGGGTAAGGAACTGACGATGTGGGGCAAAAAAGGCAAGATCATAGGCTTGATGAAGGACTTTCACATTGGCTCCCTGCACGTGGCGATCGAACCTTTGATTATTAACCTTCAACCCAAAAAAGAAGCGTGGGGCGTAGGTATGGTACGTGCGGAAGCGGGTAAGACGAAGCAAGCCCTCGAAAGCCTGGAAAAGGTTTTCCGGCGATATAACTCCGGAATGCCTTTCAAATACCATTTTGCAGACGAGGAATTCGGGAATTTGTATAAAGCGGAAATGGTCGTCGGCAAGCTCTCCAACTACTTTGCATTTCTGGCCATTTTTATATCATGCCTGGGCTTGTTCGGTCTGGCCGCATTTACCGCGGAGCAGCGGACGAAGGAAATCGGGGTGCGGAAAGTGCTGGGTGCCAGTGTTTCCAATCTGGTAGGAATGCTATCGGCCGACTTCCTGAAATTGGTGGGCATTGCGGCGGTGATCGCGTTCCCTGTCGCCTGGTATTTCCTGACGGGCTGGCTTGAAAAGTACGCCTTCCGCATCGAAATGGAATGGTGGTATTTTGCCGTCGCAGGTGTGGCCGCATTGATGATCGCGCTGTTTACTGTCAGCTTCCAGGCGATTAAAGCAGCGCTGATGAACCCGGTGAAGTCGTTGAAATCTGAATAACGGGAGGAAAGGAGGAAGGAGAAAAGGGAGGATGTGATCTCCTGTTAGCGTCCCCTTCCTCCCTTTCTTCCTTCCTCCCCTTCCTCCCGTTTCTCCTTATAAACAGAGCCATGCTAAAAAATTACTTCAAAATCGCCATCCGAAATCTCACGAGGAACAAGGTTTTCTCGGTGATCAACATCGCCGGCCTGTCGCTGGGGCTAACCTGCTGCATGCTCATTGTGCTGTACACGAAAGACGAAGTGAGTTTTGATCGCTTTCAGGCGAACAAGGACCAGTTGTACCGTGTGATGGTTACGAGCAAGGACGAGCATGAAACCCGTACATTCGGAAGTACCAATGCCATTCACGGGCCTACTTTCAAGCAGGATATTCCCGATGTAGAAGAGATTATTCGGGCGCAGACCAATTCTTTTGTGATTAAAAAGGGTAATGAGGTATTGAAGGAGGACGTGCTGTTTGCCGACGCTCCATTCTTCTCGGTTTTTTCGATGCCGCTGCTTTCCGGAGATCCCAAAAAGGTGCTGTCGGATATTCATTCTATCGTTTTGAGCGAAGACCTAGCTGAAAAGTATTTTGGGACAAAAAATGCGGTGGGGCAGACGATGCAGCTGAAAGTCGGGGATGAATTTGAGCCCTTTGTCGTGTCCGGCGTGGCGAAGCGTTGTCCGGAGAACTCATCGATCCAGTTTGATGCCGTGCTGCCTTTTGCATATCAGGAAGCAAAGGGCTGGACTGACAGCGAATGGATGGGTTTTTACATGAATACATTTGTATTGCTACATGAAAAGGCTGATTATCATGCGGTAGTACGTAAAATGAACCAGGTCTCGAAGAGCAAAGTCACCGCGGAGGCTGGTCAAGGCAGGGAGATCAGGAATCAGGTTACCTTCGATCTGATGCCTTTCCTGGATATGCATTTGCAGAGCAATAACGGCGACCTGCGCAACGGCCTCGATCACGGCAGCAGCCCCATTTATTCATATATTTTGTCGGGTATCGCGTTTTTTATTCTGCTGATCGCCTGCATCAATTTTGTGAACCTCACCGTGGCGCGTTCGCTCAACCGCGCGAAGGAGATCGGAGTGCGGAAAGTGGTGGGCGGGTTACGGAAACAGTTGGTGTATCAGTTTCTCGGCGAATCGTTTTTGCTTTCTTTTCTCGCATTTGCGCTGGCTATTGCGCTCACGCAAATCGTGTTGCCGGTTTTCAATGAGCTGGCCAACAAGCAGCTCGCGCTTTCGTATTTGCTGGATACCGGACTCGTATCGGGTTACGTGGCATTGTTTTTCATGACCGGCCTCGTTGCGGGGATGTATCCTGCGTTGGTACTCTCCGGTTTCAGCCCCGTGCAGACACTTTACAACCGGACCAAGCTGACGCAGAAAAATTACCTGACCAAAGGGCTCGTCGTTTTTCAGTTTGCATTGTCGGTGTGCCTCGTTATTGGCACAATCGTGATTTATTCTCAATTCAAATACCTGACCAACAAAGACCTGGGTTATAACGACGAGAATCTGGTGCGTTTCAGCCTGGGCCGCGGCGGACCGGGTAAGGAGGTAATGGAGGTTGTTCAGAATGAGTTGAAAGGCACCTCCGGCATTGCATCGGTGGCCGCATTTAATGGAAGTTATAATGGAACAATTGCGAAAATAGACAACCGCGAGATTGGGTTCGGCTACATTGGCGTGAGCGACGATTTCCTGAGCACATTGCAGATTCCCGTGCTGAAAGGGCGGAATTTCTCCAAAAGCTTTTCCACCGATCCGGAGGAAGCGATTGTGGTCAATGAGGCATTTGTGAAGCGCGCGGGAATTAAAAATCCGATCGGGCAGGAGGTTAACTTCGAATGGAAGAACAAGAAGATGAGGATCATCGGCGTGATCCGCGATTACCATTATGCATCGTTGAAAGATACCATCGCGCCATTGGTATTGACCCAGGATCCGAACTACCGCATTGGTACCATTATTGCGAAATTGGATAGTAAGGACACCCCGGCGACGATCAAGGCGATTGAGAAAATTTTCAGAAGCCATATCAAGAACCTGCCTTTCGAATACAAATTTGAAGACGAGGCAAACCTTAAACGCTACGAATCCGAGGCTAAATGGAAGCAGATGATCACTTTCGCGGCTGTGTTGTCGATTTTCGTTTCCTGTATCGGCCTGTTCGGGCTGGCGACTTTCAATGCCGAGACACGCGTGAAAGAAATCGGCATCCGTAAGGTACTGGGCGCGTCGGTAGCAAGCATTACGGCGCTGCTTTCAATGGATTTTGTGAAGCTCGTCATCATTTCCATCGTCATCGCACTCCCGATTTCGTACTACGGAGCCAATTTGTGGTTGCAGGATTTTCCTTACCGCATCCCGATGTCGTGGACCTATTTCGCCTGGGCGGCGGTGCTGGCGGTCGCCATTGCCGTTCTGACGGTAAGTTACCAGAGCATCCGGGCGGCTATGCTGAATCCGGTGAAGTCACTTAGAACGGAGTAAGGGAGTAAGGGAAGATGGAGGAAGGGGAGGAAAGGGAGGATGGATTTTTCCTTTTCTCCCCTTCCTCCCTTTCCTCCTTTCCTCCCTTCCTCCCTTTCCTCCTTTTCAACCATGCTAAAAAACTACTTCAAAATCGCATTTCGCTCGCTGTGGAAGAACCGGCTGTTTACGGCGATCAATGTGCTGGGGCTTTCGCTGGGGTTGGCGAGCGCTGGCGTGCTGCTTCTTTTTATCCAGAGGGGCATTACCTTCGACACCTTCCACAAGGACAACCACCAGATTTATTTTGTACAAACGGCCGACGTTTCGGGGCGGTATAATCAGACGGTATACCCGATTCTGGAACAGATGGTTAAGACCTTCCCGGAAATTGAAACCGGTACGCATGTACAGGGCTGGAATGACGTATGGCTGAATCACGACGGGAAGGACCTGCAACGGCAAACGAAGTATGTCGATAGTACTTTTTTTGATGTTTTCTCCTTCAAATTGAAATACGGTAATGCAGCGACAGCATTGAAGCGGAAACAGTCCATTGTGCTAAGCGACCAGGCTGCGGAGGCGTTGTTCGGGAACGTTAACCCGGTGGGCGAAACCGTGACGGTGGAGGACACCATGACTTTTACGATAACGGGCGTGCTCGAACCGGTTCCGGCGAATTCGTCTATCCAGTTTGAAGTGTTGCTTCCTGTTTCAAATCTCGAAGACAACAGGGGTTTTGCGTCGAATGCCGATTGGTACAATACCTTCGCCACTGTTTATCTCAAATTACGGCAAGGTACGGATCCCGGTAAGCTCGAAGCGAAGTTCCCGGCCTTTGTGAAAACCCATTTTCATGCGGACGGACAGAAGCGGAAAATCCACATAGCGCCGTTGGAAGAATACATTCATTATCAAAACCCCGGTTTCCGCTGGATGATTTACAGCGCCATCACCATTGTTGTATTCATTGTGCTGATTATCAGTATTAATATGGTGAACCTGAACACCGCTATGTCGTTCACGCGCGCAAAGGAAGTAGCGGTGAGAAAGGTTACCGGTTCTACGCTTGGGCAGATGCTAGGGCAGTTCTGGACCGAGTCGGCATTGGTACTGGCAGGTTCGTTGCTGATTGCCGTGGTGTTTGGCGTATTGTATCTCGTACCTCAATTCAATGAATTCAGGGAGGGGAGAATGCAGCTGGTGGTAAACTGGCAGCAGGACTCGGCCACTTTCCTCACTTTGATCGGGATCATCGGCATCATTGCGTTCGTAGCCGGAACCATCCCTGCGGCTTACCTCAATAAGCTCGATTTGCGGGACACATTGAAGGGAAAACTATCGGGCAAACCCGGATCGAAAAACTGGATGCAGGGAGCGCTGATTGTCGTGCAGTTGGTGATTGCCATTGTGCTGGTAGTAGGAGCGATTGCCGTCCGGTGGCAGATCAATTTCATGCGGCAGGCCGATACTGGTTTCAGGGGAGAAAAGGTGGTCGTGGTGTCGTCGGACTTGCAATACAAGGATGAGAATAAGGCCGTGCAGCAGTTTGTGCCGATTCTGAATGGACTGAAACAAAATTCCAAGATCGAAAGTATCGCTGTATCAGGCATTGTACCAACGCGCTACTGGAACAACTATAATGTATATACGCCCGAGGGCGAGGACAGGAAAAACATCCGGCTGCGCCACGTGGGTACGAGTACCAACTACACCGCCACCTACGATATCCGGATGGTGGAAGGAAGAGATTTTTCGGAAGAACTCGATAGAAACGGCGAGCAACATCCCGTGGTGATCAACGAAGCTGCGCGAAAGGCTTTTGGCTGGACGACGGCGGTAGGGAAGCGGCTCCGCCAGGGTAACAATGCGGAGGTTTATACGGTGGTAGGTGTAATGAAAGATTTCAATTATGGCCCTTTGAAGGAGCGTATCGAGCCATTGCTGCATTGGTACGATGGCCCTCCCAGCCTGAATAGCTACCTCTCATTGAAATTCACCGACATTTCAAAGGCAAAGGGCGTTCTGGCCGGGCTCGAAACGGACATGAAGAAAATACCGTCCAAACGCCCGTTCAAGTTTTTCTATATGCAGGAAGAACTCGGGAGCCAATACAACGACCTCGACGGGATCTGGAAGATGGTCAATTTTGTGACGCTACTGGCGATTGTTATTGCCCTGGCAGGTATTTTCGGTCTTATATCACTCGCGGCGAGCAAGCGCACCAAAGAGATAGGAATCCGCAAGGTGCTCGGCGCGAGCGTTCAAGGGATTGCCATGCTGCTTTCCCGCGATTTCATCATACTGCTGGTCGTTGCCATGCTGGTAGGATTGCCTCTCGCGTACACTTTTGTGATCAAATACCTGGCGAGTTTTGAATACCATGTCGACCTGCCCTGGTATATTTTTGTGCTTGTCGCCCTGGCGGCATTGCTTGTTACCATACTGACGGTTGGTTTTCAGGGTATTAAGGCCGCACTGGCAGATCCGGTGAAGAGTCTGCGGAGTGAGTAGCGGGTTGAAGATATCTGGTCTGATGATATTTCTTAACTTTAAGAAAAAATGGTTTATGGAACTGAATAGAATCACTTTCGATCCTAATGTCATGGGCGGGAAGCCCTGCATCAGAGGAATGAGGGTAACGGTTGGAACGATTGTAGGCCTTATTGCGTCTGGTAAAAGCTTCGATGATGTTGTTGCTTTCTATCCATATCTTGAAACACAAGATATCAGTGAAGCGCTAGCCTATGCGGCCTGGCGTGCTGATGAAATAGAAGTTCCTTTCCAGGCCGCATGAAGATACTGATCGACATGAATCTTTCACCCATTTGGGTGCAGTACTTTACTGAAAACGCATTTGTGTCGAAACACTGGTTTGAAATCGGTAAGGCTACTGATCCCGACAGAGTAATTTTCGAATACGCTAGACAAAAAGGCTTTGTTGTATTCACCCACGACCTTGATTTTGGTGCGAAGGCACCCCAGTGTTTTTCAGATCCGAAGCCAAAATTTACTGCCTGAGGCCATCGGTCCAACCGTACTGAAATGCTTTCGCGACTACGCAGACTTTTTGAATTCTGGATGTTTGATAACGCTATTTGACCAGAAATCGAGGATCCGGCTGCTACCACTGAATTAATTTTATTTGACAATATCGAACAAGAGTGTCCAGTTTCGGACACTCTTGTTGTTTAATTCTCTATGTAAGTAATTGATTTTTAGATAATTGATAGCTTGTTGAGTGACTGGCACAATTCTTCATTCCAAAAGAACCGGAATGCAATCCAATGACCTAGCCATGATCAAGAACTATCTGAAAATTGCTTGGAGGAACGTCTTGAAAAACAAGATGTTCTCCCTTATCAATGTCTTCGGCCTGTCGGTCGGGATGACGTGTTGCATGCTCCTGCTGCTGTATATTCTGAGCGAGGTTTCGTTCGATAAGCATCAGGAGCATGCCAACGATTTGTACCTGGTTCGCTCTGAGAATGTGCAGCCGAACGGGGAGAAAATGGACAACCCCCGCGCACCGGCACCTTACGCGCAGGCGCTGAAAGCCGAATATCCGGAAGTGGTACAGGTGACACGCCTCTGGCAGAATTTCCTCGAAGATAAGGCATTGCTTACGGTAGACAAGCCGGGAAAAGGCCCGCTCTCATTCTACGAAACCAAAGGAACACACGTCGATTCGACGTTTTTTGATGTTTTTACCTACCAATTCCTGGAAGGAGATCAGCGGACAGCGCTGGTTGACCCGCACTCCATCGTACTTTCCGATGCCCTTGCTCAAAAGCTTTTCGGTAACGAACCCGCATTGAACCGTACAGTGAAAGTCGGCGGCAAGACGGGCCATAACGAGAATTTCAAAGTAACGGGCGTGTTCCGCGACGAGAGCGCCCGTTCCCACATTGATGCGCATTATTTTGTGTCATTTAAAGTGGGCTGGATAGGCGATTATCTGCGGCAGCCCGACCTCAATTTCACAAACAATAACATGTTTTACCATTACCTGCGCCTCCGGCCGGGTACGGATGGTGCGGCGTTCGAGGCAAAATTGCCTGCATTCATCGAGAAATATGCACGGAAAGACCTCAAAATTGCGGGATTTGATAAAAAACTGGCGCTGTTGCCGGTTCGGGATATACACCTTTTCAGCCAGATCGACCGCATTGTATCTTCCACCACGAGTTCAACTTATCTGTACGTTCTGGCAAGTATCGCAGTATTTACATTGCTGATCGCCTGTATCAACTTCATGAACCTGGCCACGGCGCGCTCCGCTAAACGGGCAGCTGAGGTAGGGATGCGGAAAGTGATGGGCGCGAACAAGGGTAGTCTGGTCGGTCAGTTCCTGGGCGAGTCGATGGTGCTGACGTTCCTTGGCCTGGTGGTTGCCATGGCGCTTGTGGTGCTGCTGCTGCCATTCTTCAACCAGCTTGCCGACAAATCACTGGACTTGCAAGAACTCCTGCAACCGAAAATTGTCGGCGGATTTGTACTGCTTGCGTTGGTTACCGGTTTGCTGGCGGGAAGTTATCCGGCATTCTATTTGTCGGTATTTAACCCGCTGGATGTGATTAAAGGCCGGTTTGTGAATTCCGTATCGGCCACTACGCTGCGCCGGGGGCTGGTGGTGTTCCAGTTTGTGATTTCGATCGGGCTGGTAGTGGCTACGATCGTTATTCAGGGGCAGATCCGGTTTATGAAGGATCAGCCGCTCGGTTTCAACAAGGACCAGCAGATCGTGATCCCGTTCCGGAGCCAGGAAGCGAGGCAGGCTTATACGGCATTGAAAAATGAACTTTTGCAGGACAGCAGGATTACGGCCGCATCCGGAACTGCTTATTATCCGGGCATTCTCAATCCCAGCGACATGTCGGTTTACTTGCCGGGGCAAACCGTGAATGATGATAATCTGATTAAAACGAACTGGGTAGCGCCGGATTTCATGGAAACGATGGGTTTCAAGCCGGTCGTGGGCCGTATGTTTTCGAAGGAGTTTCCCGCAGATACGAATTATAAAATAGTGGTCAATGAGGCCACGCTCCGCAAATTCAATGTGCCGTTGAACAAAGCCGTAGGGCAGAAGTTCCTGTTCAATAACGGCGGAGATACGCCGGGTTCGGTGGAGGTGGTTGGTGTGGTGAAAGACTTCCATTTTCAGGATTTGCACAAGGTTATTGAGCCGTATGCTTTTTTCTTGAATATGGATCCAAGCTACAATTACCTGATCGCTCATATCGCAGGCAAGGATGCGGCATCAGCACTTCCATTTATAGAAAGCAAATGGAAATCGCTCGTGCCCGACGAGCCTTTCGCGTATACATTCCTTGATGAGGATTTTCAGAAAAATTACGCGGCCGACGCCCGTACTTCGAGGCTGGTGAATGCTTTTACTATCATTTCAATTCTGATTTCCTGCCTGGGACTGTTCGGCTTGGCCGCATTCGCCGCCCAGCAGCGTATCAAGGAAATAGGTGTGCGGAAAGTACTGGGCGCTTCGGTGACGAACATTGTAGGACTGCTGTCGGGTGATTTTGTGAAACTCGTAGTGGTTTCCATCGTGATAGCGACCCCGCTTACCTGGTACCTCATGAACCGCTGGCTGGATGATTTTGCCTATAAGATCAGCCTGCAATGGTGGATGTTTGCCGGAGCTGGGGCGCTGGCGGTAATCATCGCATTGCTCACCGTGAGTACCCAGGCCATCAAAGCAGCCATAACGAATCCAGTGAAATCGTTGAAGACAGAGTAAAGGAGAAAAGGGAAGATGGAGGAAAGGGAGGACGGAGAAATGGGACTACGAATACTCTTCCTCCTTCCTTCATTCTCCCTTTCCTCCCTCTTCCTTTCCTCCCTAAAAACACCTTCTTATGTTCAAGAACTATATCAAAATCGCATTGCGTAACCTTTGGAAGAGCAAGGGTTATGCTTTTATCAATATCGTAGGCCTGTCGGTGGCTTTTTGCGTAAGCGTTTTTTTATTTCTGACAGCCTATTTCGCATTGTCGTACGACGATTTCCACGCCGATAAGGACAGGATTTTCGAGCCCTATTTTTTTGCCAATGATCCCGAGCGTGTGGATCGTACGGCGTCCATGCCCTTTCCGATCACCCCCGCATTAAAGGCCGAGTATCCCGACATCGAGGCTATTGCGAGGGTTGTGAACGGCTCGGATGTGGTGGAATATAAGGGGAAGTATCTGGATAAGAATATCAAGTTTACTGAGCCTGATTTTTTCAGGATATTCTCATTTCCCTTTACGCAGGGTAGCGCCGAAACCGCTTTGAACGACCTGAGCAGCATCGTTATTACCGATCATATGGCCAAGGCTGTTTTCGGTAATGAAAATCCGATGGGTAAGCACATTCAGGTAGGGTTGGAGGAAAGCAAGAAGGAGTACGTCGTAAGCGGGGTGCTCGCGGATTTCCCGGAAAATTCTTCCCTGCAATTCGACGCATTTGTGCGGAGTGAGAATGTGGGCGGTTATCAACACCAAAAGGATCAATGGGACGCATTTTCTCACAATATTTTCCTGAAACTAAAACCAGGAGTCGATAAGCTGGCATTTGAAAAGAAACTGAAACCATTTACAGCCAAGTATTTCGCAGAGACGATCACGAAGCTTAAAAAGAAAGGAGCCAAGCCCGATGAACGAGGTGACCTCTATGCGCTCCGTCTTCAAAAACTGGAAGATATTCACTTCAACCGTGAGCTTTCCGGTGGAAAAGAAGGTTCTCTGATTTATGCCTTAATGGGTATCGGTATTTTTATTCTGCTGATCGCCTGCATTAACTTCATTAACCTGAATGTCGCACGCTCGTTTATCCGCGCACGTGAGGTCGGCGTACGTAAGTCGCTCGGTGCATTGAAGCAGCAGCTTTTCTTCCAAATCTGGGGTGAAGCAGGCGTTGTTTGTTTCCTGGGCTTCCTGATGGGCGTAGTGCTCGCGATCCTGCTTCTGCCGGCATTTAATGCCACATTCAGGGCCAAACTGACACTCGGATACATCTTCGAGCCCGAAAAAATCGCCATGCTGGTCGGGTTGTTTTTATTTGTTACCCTCGTCGCAGGCGGTTATCCTGCCTTGCAAATGTCGAAGTTCAATGCGGTGGAAGTTTTGAAAGGAAAGGTGTCGCTCAAAAAGCCGGGCATATTGCGCAATTCACTGATTGTAGCGCAGTTTGCGCTTTCCAGTTTGCTGATTTGCTGCACGATCATCGCCGTGCAGCAGGTCGACCACCTTCGGAAGCAGCCTCTGGGCTTTCAGAAAGAGGAGGTGATCAGTATTCCGGTTGGAAATAAGGTCAATGGTCAGACAGCGCTGCGCCGAATGCGTAATCGCCTGGCCAACGATCCTAATATCGTGGGTATTACAGGGTCCGGCGTGAACCTGGGCATGGGCCTCGACCGAAGCAGCTCCCGCAGTTCCATTGGTTTTACATTCAAAGAGCGCGAGGTAGAGACAGACTGGCTGCACATTAGTTATGATTACCTCAAAACACTCAATATCAAACTGATCGACGGACGCGAGTTCAATCCCGCCTATCCGACTGATTCAATGGGCAGAGTGATCATCACCGAAAGCATGGCGAAAGCTATCGGTGAAAAGGATCCGGTCGGCAAGTTCTTCCAGACCGATACGGCCGGTATAAAGCATCAGATCATCGGTGTAGTTCCTGACTTTAACCTATACTCATCCAAAGCCGAGAAAAAGCCCGTCACGATGTATCTCTCCCATACCGATGGCATCGGGTACATTTTTGTCCGTGTGACGCCTCAAGGCCTGGCATCGTCGATGGAGAAACTGAAAAATGTTTGGAAGGAGATCACGCCGGAATCGGAGTTTATCGGGTCATTTCTGGACGAAAATACCAACAACTGGTACAAGGAAGAGGAGCGGCTTTCGCAGATTTTTAGTCTGGCGTCCGCCGTTGCAGTGATATTGTCGTGCCTTGGATTATTTGCCGTCGCGCTGATCGTCATGGAACAACGCACGAAGGAAATCGGCGTGCGTAAGGTGCTAGGCGCAAGCATTGCGAGCCTGGTGTTTGTGTTGTCCAAAGATTTCGTAAAACTGGTACTTATTGCCATCCTGATCGCCACGCCGGCGGCCTGGTATTTCATGCAGCTCTGGCTGGATAACTATCCTTACCGCATTGAAATCAGTCCGCTCGTATTTGTAGCCGTAGGCCTCGCCGCAGTATTCGTTGCCGTAGCCACCGTCAGTTTCCAAAGCATTAAAGCCGCGCTGATGAATCCGGTAAAGTCGCTGCGGAGCGAATAAGCGCCGATTGATGCATAAGTAAGGTGTTGGGACTAAGGTTTCAACACCTTATCTTTGTAATGATCACACTTGAACTTATGAAAGACTACGTGGCAAGTAAAACCGGACTGATGGAGAAGCGTCCGGCGAAAATGAATGTGGAAGAGTTGCGTCAATGGAAAAAAGATTCCTATGAACGTGCCAAAGCCTATTTGTTTTCTATTGGGCAGCCTCTGGTCTATTACAACGGGGACGGGAAGGCTGTCGCAGAATGCGAAGACGGGACAGTGATGCTCATTCAATGAATATTTACTTCATCGCCGGTCCGCCAGGCATTGGAAAAAGTACTTATGGGCGTGAACTTGTTCCCAACCACGTTCCAATAGTAGATCATGATCTTGCGGCTTATCAGTACAAGAAAAAAGGATTTGCGGATTACTCAGAGCTCGCTTCGCTCAAAGCCAACGAATTCATAGATTCCTGCATTAGCGATGGCCAGGACTTTGCTTTGGAATTGAATCTTGGCTAAGAATCACACTACGATTATGTCAATAGTCTGGCCGTTTCTCGCAAGGATACGGAGGTTCACCTAATCCTGTTTTTTACTGACAATGTAGAGCTATGCCTGTTGCGTGCAAAAGTTCATCATCAGAACGGAGGACATTTGGTGGAGGCTCATGTAATTCGTACGATGTATAGAGATACCATCCCATTGTTTAAGAAGCACAGCAGGCTTTTTACAAATGTGTCATTCATTTCAGTTACGGACCTGGATATTGAGGAGGTTACTCGTAAATACTTACCCCACTGGATTTCCGCTAATAATTTAGGCCAATACGTTCGGAACTAAGCTAGCTGAATAGGAAATGCCTGATGTTCAAACGCGTACAGAAACTGTCCGAAAGCGGACGTGTGTATATCTACTTGTGTGGTTTAAACCGTTGAAAATGAGTGTCTATCTTGGATGGTACAAGATTTAGTATGTTCATCACGCCTGAAACCAATCAACCTAGCCATGATCAAAAACTATCTAACGACCTCATTCAGAAACCTTCGCCGCAACTGGAATTTTACGCTGATCAACATTACAGGCCTTACTTTGAGCTTGGCTTGCTGCCTGCTTATCTTCTTTACGGTGCGGTATGAGCTCAGTTTTGACAGTCATCACAAGCATGCCGACCGGCTTTACCGCCTGCTCAACCACAGTTTGGAGGACGGGGAGAAGGGTTTCAATGCGGGTATTCAGCTTCCGGCACTGGCGGCATTGCGCAACGATTACCCCGAGATCCGCGATCAGGTAACGTGTACCTATGGCCTCCGCGAGACGTTGATAACGGTTACGCAAGGGTCGGAGAAAAAGAAGTTTTCGGATCCGGGCTACAATATTGCATTCATTGGCCCCGAATATTTCGGGATGTTCGATTACAAATGGCTAAAAGGTTCGCCTAAGCAAGCGCTCAAAAATCCGGGCTCGGTGGTGCTGACTGAGGGACAGGCTTTGCGGTATTTCGGGAAAGTCGATCCGATGGGCAAGACTATCCGGGTAAGGAATCAGATGGATTTCGTAGTGACAGGCGTTGTTGCCGATCCGCCAGCTACTACCAACTTGCCATTTACCACTATGCTTTCCTTTGCGTCATTGAAAGAATTCGGTGCGTTTACTAACTGGGATGACTGGGTTTCAACCTATGGCGGGGGCCAGGTATACCTGATGTTGCCCGAAAAAGTGAGCGAAGCGCAGTTTGAGCAGCAGCTATTGGCATTCAATAAAAAATACAGGGAGCCGAAGGAGGATAAGCGGGTGAAATTTGTGCTGCAACCGGTTAAGGACATCCATTTCGCGACAAAAACGGGCAATTACGCCAACCGATCGATCAGCAAGGGAATGATCTGGGCCATGTCGCTGGTCGGGGTTTTCATCCTCATTACTGCCTGTGTGAACTTCGTCAACCTTGCTACTGCGCAGGCGCTGCGCCGCTCACGTGAGGTGGGTGTGCGGAAGGTGCTTGGAAGTACCCGTGGGCAGTTGCTACGGCAGTACTTCTCTGAAACAGGGATCATAACCGTGTTTTCGGTACTCCTGGCTTTGGTTTCGGCGCAGTTGTTGCTGCCCTACATTGCCAATACTCTCAATATCCAGACCCGCGACGTGGTATTTTTTCAGGACCCGTCGATTTTGCTTTGCTGCATCGTATTGACGGTCGCTACCACTTTCCTTGCGGGTTTTTATCCTGCATTGGTTGTGTCGGGGTACCAGCCTATTTTGGCATTGAAGGGAAAAATGCGCACGGCAGGCAGCGGTCAGTCCAATCTGCGCAAAGGCCTTATCGTACTTCAATTTTCGATTTCGCAGGTGATCCTGATCGGAACGCTGATCGCATATAGCCAGATGCGGTATTTCAGCACGCTCGACCTGGGTTTTGAAAAGGACGAGATCGTGACCATTGCCATTCCCGATCGGCCGGAAGGCAAGCTGGAAGCACTGCGGGACGAGGTGCGGGCGATACCCGGCGTGAAGTCTGTTGCCTACAGTGCATTCACCCCGATGTCGAGAAGCAACTGGCAAACTGGATTCAGGTATGAAAATGATGCGGAGGATCTTGATTTCACTGTGGTAATGCGTCCCGCCGATACGGCCTATTTCAATACTTACGGACTGAAAATGGCAGCCGGACGTATGTACTTGCCCGCCGATACCATTCGCGAATATGTCGTTAACGAAGCATTTGCCAAAAAGCTGGGCTTCAAAAATCCGGAGGGCATTATTGGTAAGCGGCTGACGATCGGCGGGGGAGGTTCGAAACTCCCGGTTGTAGGCGTTGTGAAAAACTTCAATACCTACACCCTTCACCAGGAGATTATCCCGTGCGTGATGACCTCCATGCGCAACAATTATCAGACATTAAGTGTAAAACTGGACAAAAACGCCGGACTGGAACAGATCAACCGCATCGAGAAGCTTTGGACGGCCGCTTTCCCGGATTATTTGTTTAAATACACGTTCTACGATCAAACGCTCGACAGTTTCTATGAGAAAGAGGCTAAGTTCTTCTCACTCTTCAAGATACTGAGCTTCATCGCGATTTTCATCGGATGCCTCGGGTTGTATGGCGTGGTGGCATTCATGGCCGAATCGCGTACGAAGGAAATGGGCATCCGAAAAGCCATAGGAGCTTCGGCAATGAACATTTTCGGGTTGTTTTCAGTCGATTTTATCAAGCTGGTGGTCATTGCGCTGGTGATTGCGTCGCCTATCGCCTGGTATTTTATGAACGAATGGTTGCAGGATTTCAGCTATAAAGTGAGCATCAGCTGGTGGCTTTTCCCTGTCGCGGGCATTGCTGCGGTACTGATTGCACTGGTAACCATCAGCTTTCAGAGTGTCAAGGCCGCGATGACGAATCCGGTGAAGGCATTAAGAAGTGAATAATCAGGAGGTTACAGATGCAACCAGCGCAGTGGTTTTTACATCTTTCGCGAAACGCGTTCTAAACTCCCATTATACCTATCCTGGCCATGATCAAGAATTACCTGGTAATCGCACTCCGTAACCTGCTTAAAAACAAAGTTTATTCCCTGATCAACATCGTCGGGTTGGCGGTGGGAATCGCGGTCACGATGCTGATCGGGCTGTGGGTCTGGGACGAATTGTCGTTCAACAAATACCATAAAAACTACGACCGCGTGGTGCAGGCGTGGATCAGCCAGACGTTCAATGGTCAAACCGGGACTGGTACCGCGGTTTCGATTCCGTCGGTGACTGAAATGGCAACCAAGTATTCCGCGGATTTCAAGCATACCGCGCTTGCTTCCTGGAATTTCGGGCATTTGCTGGCCAACGGTGATAAGAAGATCAATAAAACGGGAATGTGGGCTCAGCCCTCGCTTCCGGAAATGCTGGGATTGAAAATGATCCGGGGCGACTACGACGCCTTGAAAAACCCGGGGTCGATCGTGATCAGTGAATCGCTGGCGAAAGCGCTTTTCGGCAACGCGGATCCGCTGAACAAAGCACTGAAACTGGACATCAAGAAGGATGTAAAAGTGACGGGTGTTTATGAGGACATTCCTTTCAACTCAAGTTTCAATGAGCTGTACCTGATCCTGCCCTGGAACGATTATCTGCAAGCCGAAGGCTGGATAAAAGATGCACAGACGCAGTGGGGCAACCACTCTTTCCAATGGTTCGCGCAGGTTGCGGACCACGCCGATATTGCAACTGTTTCTCGCAAAATCCGGGATGTGGAAATGCCGCATGCATTCTCCAAGACCGACAAACCGCAATATATGCTCCACCCGATGAGCCGCTGGCACCTCTATTCCGACTTTAAGGATGGCCAGAATATCGGAGGACGCATTCAGTTTGTGTGGCTGTTTGGTATCATCGGTGCATTTGTGCTGCTACTGGCTTGCATCAATTTCATGAACCTGAGTACGGCGCGGTCGGAGAAACGGGCGAAGGAAGTAGGGATCCGCAAATCGATCGGTTCGCTGAAAAGCCAGTTGGTATTTCAGTTTCTGAGCGAGTCTTTCCTGGTCGTGATGTTTGCATTGGTACTAGCGATCCTCATTGTGCTCATTTCACTACCGGCCTTTAATGACCTCGCGGGCAAGCACGTGAAGTTCCCGTTCTTCTACTGGCAGTTCTGGTTGCTGCTGATCTTTTTTGCACTGTTTACCGGGCTGGTCGCAGGAAGTTATCCTGCTTTCTACCTGTCTTCATTCAACCCGTTATCGGTACTGAAGGGGACATTCAAGGTGGGGAAATACTCGGGCGTACCGCGCAAAGTGATGGTCGTGTTGCAGTTCACCGTGTCGATCACGCTCATTATCGGGACGATTATTGTATTCCAGCAGATTCAGCATGCGAAAGACAGGCCGGTTGGCTATGATCGGCAGGGGCTTTTGCAAATCAATATCTCCCCCAATTTGTGGGGCAAGTATGATCCTTTGCGTAACGATCTTCTGAAAACCGGCAGCGTGTATGAGATGAGCGAATCGTCGAGCCCTACCACTGGTATTTACTCCAATCAAATAGGCTTCGAATGGGAGGGGTTGGAACCCGGCTCTGTGCCATTGTTCGGAACGATCGCCTGTACCCACGATTTTGGCAAAACGATCGGCTGGAAGATCATCGATGGCCGCGACTTTTCGAGGGAGTTTTCTACCGACAGCTCCGGATTCATTCTCAACGAATCGGCCGTCAAGCTGACGGGCCTCAAAAATATCGTGGGCAAAACGATCCGTTACAATGGCAAGGAGCAACACGTTGTCGGTGTGATCAAGGATATGGTCATGCAATCGCCCTACGAGCCGGCAGTACCGACCATTTTTATGCTGAAGTACGATTGGGCGAACCTGATCAACGTCAAACTTACCCCCGGAGCACCGGTGGATAAGGCCTTGAAGAAGGTGGAGGCTGTTTTCCGCAAGCATGATCCCGACTCGCCATTTGAATTCAAGTTTGCCGACGAAGAGTATGATGCCAAATTCCGCGCCGAGGAGCGGATAGGGAAGCTGTCGCGGGTGTTCGCCGTGCTGGCCGTGTTTATATCCTGCCTCGGGTTGTTCGGACTGGCAGCCTATACCGCGGAGCAGCGCACCAAGGAAATCGGTATTCGCAAGGCGTTAGGAGCGAGCGTCGCGCAGATGTGGGCGATGCTTTCGAAGGAATTTGTATATCTGGTGGTGATCTCCTGCGTCATCGCGTCGCCTATCGCGCTCTATTTTCTGCACGATTGGCTGGATAAATATGAATATCATATTCAGCTGAGCTGGGTCGTATTCGTCGTAGCGGCGCTGCTGGCAGTCGCGATCACGCTGCTCACCGTCAGCTTCCAGGCGATCAAGGCAGCGCTGATGAATCCGGTCAAGTCGTTGCGGAGTGAATGATATACGCCCCTTTACCAGATTAATTGTGCATTGGAATACAGGGGGAATTTGGGATCGTTTGAGATAATTTTCATACTGTCATTTAATGCAGTTGCAATTATCAGACGGTCAAATGGATCGCGATGCTCTTCAAAAAAAGGTAAAGCCTGATACGCTGTTAGTTGAGATGAAGAAATAGGTATGGTCTCTATTTGATTTGCAGTAGCTTTTGCGAAAATGAATTCGACGGAATCGGGAAGCGCTAGTTTCCCGATTTTTGTTTTGATGGCGATTTCAAACCAGCTTACGGCATGTACAAAGACTTCATTGCTAAGGTCTTCGATGAGTAGTTTGGCTTTTCTGGAAAGTTTGGGACTATCTTCAAGAAACCAAATCAGAGTGTGTGTGTGTCCAATAATATTTTCATTTACATATATTCTTTTAAATCATCAAGCGGTTCATCGAAGTCGTCGGCCATCCAGATTTTTCCCTTCAGTATTCCAGCTTTGCGCTTTCTGATCGGTTTAGTGCCCTTGTCGGGAAAGGTAACGACTACCTCGGTGCGTGATTGGACGGGTGGCGTTCCTGTCAGCGTCACCTTTCCGTTTTCATAAATTCCCTTGACCGTTGTCTGCATGATTTTCCAGTTTAGACCTTATTCAAATTTAAAAACAAAAGAAAATTTTAGCAATTCTATCCAGCAGACGGTAGTCAATTCGTCGATCAAAAACCTGCCATCATCTACTGGCAGTGACATTTCGCCGATTGTGCTTCCAGTGCGTTAAACTTGGGAGGGAAATATGCCTCTAAAAGACATAAACAAACAATTTAAATACTGGAAACCATGAGAAAGATCATTTTCGCCATCGCCACAATAGTTACTTTGACCGCTGGAAATACTTTCGCTCAGCGATATAACAGACCCAACCCAGCCGTGATCGACGCCCGCGCCGACAATGCTGCCGAAGAGTTTAAAATCAATAAGCTGGACGAGATCGTGAAGCTGACCCGCAAGCAGGAGAACCAGATCAAAAAAATCGAAAACAAATATGATCGCCTGACCGGCAGAAACCAGAGATACCATACCTACCAGGGCATGAAAAGACTGGAAGAAGAGAAGCAAAAAGAGATCCTCGACGTGCTGACACCCGCGCAACGCCAACGTTTGTTCGCTTATCAGCACCGATTTGATAACCGTTACAACCGCAGAGGATAAAGGATTGAAAAGATAGCCATGAACGAACGGCCAGGTCTCAGGATCTGGCTGTTTTATTGAGCAGCATCCATTTGTTGCGCAGAAAATAATCGAGCAGCATGAGGAACGACAACCCTATGATCGTAAGTACAACAGGCTGTGGAATGGTGGAGAATTTCTGGTTGAAAACCTGATTCGATACCATCATGCCATTTACTTTGCTCCAAAATGCTGGTTGGTCATTGCCGGGAACGAAGAAAGAGGCTACGATCAGTGCCGCCCAGGCGGTGGCGATCCAGTACCATACTTGCCGGGAAATGACCGGCTTGGGCGCGGCAGCTGGCCGGGTGGCCTGGATTTGCTCGATAATGGCAGTCCTGAACGCCAGGGAGGGGATGTCAGCAAGATTCGTTTGCATCAGGGTACGGAATGCCGCTTCCTCGTGGACACGTCCCATTACCGCCAGTGTAAATGCATCAGAAGGGGCGTCGGTCCCCGTTTCGCCAATCAGTTTCTTGAAATGCGCTTCCTGCTTATCGTCTTGCTCTTCCATAATTCCTGCATTATAACAAAAACTGCAATTCTTTGCCCAAAACCTTTCTGGCCCTGAACAGCTTGATTTTTACGTTGCTGCTTGTTAATCCGGTTATTTGCGCGATTTCTTCAATCGTGCTGTCATTCAAGTAATACAAAGTGATCACCAATGCCTCGATTTTCGGCAGCCGGTTGATCGCATCTTTCACAAATTGCTCGCGCTCGCGTGCCTGTAATGCCTCGAATGGCGGCGGGCTGTACGCGTAATGGTAATTTTCTTCCAAATCGTCGTCGATGCTTTGCAGCGCAAGCCGCGGCTGCTGCAATTTCGATACTGCCGTTCGATAAACGATGGTATATAGCCAGGTCGAGAATTTGGACTTTCCTTCAAAGCTGCCGATTTGCATATAGGCCTTCACAAAACTCTCCTGGGCTGCGTCCTCGGCGTCCTGGGCATTGGGCAGGATTTTCTTCGCAATGGTAAATGCCATGTTTTGATACTTCTCGACCAGATAAGTATAGGAGGCCAGATTACCCTGTTTTACGTTTTCAATATGGACCCGGTCGTCTTGGTTTTTCATGCATTTCATGGCTCGCGTGCCCATATGACCGTGTAGAAAGCATACCGGTTACAATTTTCGGTAAATTATTTTTGTGAAAATTTTTTTGAGAAAAAACTGTAACCGCACCCGCCGGACTACCGTCCAATGGGTAACATTCGAAATTTAACCATCTTTTAGTCATGAATGCCGTACTTGTTTCTGTTGCAGCTTTTCTGGGTGTTTTCGGGATCGTCTATGTGTTCCTGATGACGCGACATCGTGAACGTATAGCGCTGATCGAGAAAGGCGCCGATGCTTCCATTTTTACGGATAAGAACCAGGCATATTATCCAACATTGAAATTCGGGATGCTCTTCGTGGGTATTGCGCTCGGTATTTTGCTGGGTAACTGGTTGGACAAGACATACGATTTCAGCAAAGGCGTGGCCTATCTTGCAATGGTCTTTCTCTTCGGAGGGCTGAGCCTGATCCTCAATTTTCTCATCGAAAGACATCTGAACAAAACCAGAGTCCACGGGTAGCGCGCGCGCCTCGCCGGTCAACCATACTATTCGGCCGTTCATCACTTAATCTGAAAAATCAGGCCTAGTACCTTGCATCACAAAGTACCTTCCAATACATTTGTAATGTCAAATTTAGGTTAGTCTGTATGAGTGTGTCAATAGAATAGCTATACATAATCCATTGATACACTGATCACTGTCTGAAAGAGCTCAAAATCTCTTGCCGGAATTCCTATGCCCGTTCCAAAATTTATTAGCCATGAAATTTTTCTCCATGAAAACATTATTCCAACTACTCATGTCCATCCTGATCCCGGGATTGGTTTGCTGCCAGTATTCGTTCGCACAAGTAGCGCCTGCCGCAGGGGCGCCTGCCGCAGGGACGCCTGTCGCAACCGTATCCGCGGGGGGGAGTATCAAAGGCATTGTGGCCGATTCTGCAACCGGTAAGGCGCTGGATTTCATCACGGTCAATCTGATGAAAGATAAAAGCACCGCGGTGAAGGCCGATTTTTCAAAGGCCGACGGTTCATTTGCATTTCAAAACCTGAAACCGATGAAATATGCATTGGTACTGGTTGGGGTAGGATACAAAAACAAGACGATCGACGTGGATTTAACCGATAGTACACGCCGGCACGTCGACCTGGGGAACATCACGATCAGCCAGCAGGCCGTCGGGCTCAAAGAGGTGACCGTTACCGCATTGAAACCGATTGTTAAGCAGGAGGTCGACAGGATCAGCTATGACCTCGAAGCTGATCCGGAAAGTAAGGTTTACAGCGTGCTCGAAATGATGCGTAAGGTGCCGTACCTGTCGTTGGACGCCGAGGATAACATTTCCCTCAAAGGCAACACCGATTTCAAGATCCTGATCAATGGTAAGCCGTCGAGCATGGTTGAGCGGAGTTACAAGGATGTGCTGCGGAGCATGCCGGCGTCGTCCATTGTGCGGATAGAGGTGATCACGACGCCGCCCGCGAAGTATGATGCGGAAGGCCTGGCCGGGATTATCAACATCATTACCAACAAAAAAATCGACAACGGATATAATGGAACGCTCAATGTCAGTGAACGCTTCCCGACGGGCGGACCGGGAGTCGGTGGCTCGCTCTCGGCCCAGCTCGGGAAGATTGGAATGTCGCTGAATGCGGGTTTGAACCAGTATAAAAACCCGGCTACGCAATCGATCACGAACCGCACGACCACTGGTACCAATCCTACGGAGCTCGATCAGCGCGGATGGACGGAGATTAATAACAAGAATGGTTATATCGGCTACGAAATCACCTATGAGGTGGACACGCTTAACTTGCTGAGCGCGCAACTGAATGTCAACGGTGGCCGGAACAGTCAAAATGGTTACCAATCATCGCTCCTGAACGCGGATAAGGAGATCCTCGAACGCTACAACGTCACCAGCAATAGCTCCGACCGCGGTAATGGCCGGGATGCGGCAGTGAACTATCAGAAGGGTTTCAAAGCGGATAAAAATCGCCTGTTGACCTTCTCTTATCGATACTATGGCTACGACAACAAACAAAACGGCAACATCGGGATCTCCGACCGGATCAATTACACACGCCCTGATTACCGGCAGGTCAACGACCAGAGCTTTTCAGAGCAGACATTCCAGGTCGACCTGGTGTACCCGGTCAAGAAGCTGAATATCGAGGCCGGTTTGAAGGGGATTATGCGTGACAATAAGAGTGATTTTCAATATTTAGTCTTCGATTCGGAAACCCATTCTTATACACTGGACCCGGCGATGAGCAACAAATACAACAACACGCAAAAGGTATTTGGCGCTTACAACACGTATTCGTACAATTTCAAAAACTGGGGCGTGAAGGCGGGCGCACGTGTGGAGCAGACGATCATCGACGCGGATTTCATTTCCACCGATTCGAAAGTGAAGCAAAATTATTTCAACCTCATTCCGTCGGTGTCGGTCAACCGGAAGCTCAAAAACAATGCAGGGATCAACTTCGGATTTAGCCAGCGCATTCAACGGCCGGGTATCTGGCAGCTCAACCCGTTCGTCGACCGGTCGAACCCAAGCTTCGAGCGCACCGGTAATCCCGATCTGCGACCGGCCTATGTGAATGACCTTCAACTGAGCTACAACAAGGCTAAAAAAGGCAATATCAACTTCGGCGTGGGTTATACGCATTTTAAAGACCTGATTTTCCAGATCGCCGTCTACAATCCGGAAACGCAGATTACGCGCACCTCTTACGGTAATACCGGCCGCGCACGGCTGATCAGCGGTAACCTGAATGCAAATTACCCGATCACGAAAAAGTGGAATTTCAGCACCAACCTCCGCATTGCGCATGGCAAGGTGACCGGCATGGTGAATGGAGTCGAAACGACCAACAGCGGGGTAATGTACCAGTTTTCACTTTCAACGGGTTACAAACTGCCGAAGGACTGGCGTGTGAATGCCAACCTGAATGCAAACGGGCCGGGTGTGAACTTGCAAGGCACTACCAATTCAATTCAAAGCACGTCGTTCAGTGTCAATAAGGATGTGGTGAAGGATAAGCTGTCGCTTTCGGCCGCCGTGAGTAATCCTTTTACCAAATTCAGGAGATTCCACAACTCGACTTTCGGCCCCGATTTCGACCAGTTCTCCGACCGCTGGAGTTATTTTCGTTCATTTAATTTCAGTCTGAACTACAAATTCGGAAAGCTGAAAGACGGTATCAAAAAGAACAAACGAGGCATTCGCAACGACGACGTCCAGAATGGAGGTAACTGATAAGCAGCGCCGGGCCCGAAAGCCCGGCGTTTGTTATTCTGCCAGGTATTGGTGAGCGGGAACGACACGTGCTTTCACACCGTCCCGTTCGAATTCGTCGGTTTGATTGAACGTCACCAGCGTCCCTTCCTTTAACCCGAAATGCGCGATCGCCTCGAATAGCCCTTTCAATTCGCGGTCCATATTATCGTGATTGAGGTCATAGCATACCTGCACGACCTGCCGCACAGTGCCTCTTTCCGATACTACGAAGTCACACTCGCTCTTTTCCGAGAAATAATAGATTTCCTGATAGTTTCTCCTCAAATGCAGGAAAACCAGGTTCTCGAATACGGCCCCGAAATCGTCCGTAAACGACCCTGAATTAGCATTCACCAGCCCCGTGTCGATCGCGTAAACCTTGCGCGGATTGATGAGCTGCTTGCGCAGGGAATAGCTGAATTTTGGAACGAAATGAAACAGGTAGGTATATTCAAAATACGAGAGATAATCCATCACCGTGCTCGTAGAACCCGCTTCGAACATCGTTTTCAGCCTGTTGCCGGTGATGAGCCTGCCTACATTGGAAACCAGGTACAATGCGAGCCGCTGCAAAGTCCGGACGTCGCGCACGCCGTAGCGCACGGCAATGTCGCGTATCAGTATGTCCTCGAACAAATGGTGCATGATCTCTTCCAATCCCGATTTTACATATTCGGGAAAACCGCCGGTTGCCATATAGTCACGGGTGGCATTGGCAGAAGGCGGTGCGTTTCTGTATGTGCAGAACTCAGTATACGAAAACGGGAAGAGCTCCTTCGTGATCTGGCGGCCGGTGAGTTTTGTGCCCAGTTCGCGGCTCAGGAGAGAGGCGTTGGAGCCGGTGATCACGATCTTGCAGCCTTCATCGAGCTTCTGCCGCACGTATGTTTCCCACCGGTCGACGATCTGGATTTCGTCAAAGAACAGCACGGTTTGGTTCATGTCGGTCACGAGGCTGTCGAGGCGGATGAAATCGGAAGGCTCGAATTCGTATAGCCGGGTGTCTTCGAAGTTGAGGTAAAAAGCATCGGGATGTTTTTCGCGCAGCAATTGATGCAGCAGTGTGCTTTTACCGCAACGTCTCACGCCGGAAACGATCAACGCGTGCGAGGTTATATCCGGCAATTTATCCAATGCGGCTCGCGCCAGTCCTGGTTCAAGGGCGGAAAGGTTGGCCTTTTGTGCCTCTGCAACGCTCGCTATGATGTTTTTTAAGATCATTATTTTATCTACCAATTCAAAAATACAATATTGTACTTTAATATCAAACAAAAGTGTCCATTACTAATGTACACTTTTGTTTGATGGCGGCGTGCATAATATGGTGTGTCCGGTTTTGGACACTCGGTTTGGATTAAATGTTTGATATTGAGTATTTTGAATTGCTGGTACGACTTTGTTGCCCAATTGAGCTCAATCAGCAATTGCAGCCTTTTCTACGCTACCTATGCTTAAAAACTACCTCAAAATCGCGATCCGAAGCCTTTTTCGGCACAAAACATATTCACTGATCAACATCCTCGGGCTTGCGGCCGGGATATGTGTTTCTACGCTCATCCTGATGTTTGTGGTTCATGAGCATAGCTTCGACAGGTTCCACAACCGGCACAGCGATATTTACCGTGTACTGGGCAAAGTGAAAATGGGCGACAACGAATTCCAGATGAATAGTTTTGCAGCCACGTTCGCACCGGCGCTGCGGGAAGGCGTGCCGAGGGTAGCCGACTACGTGAGGATTTTACCGTCGTACAGAAATGCTGCCATAGCCGATCCGGCGCGAAAGGACGAGGCAATCCTGGAAAAAAGTATTCTATTTGCCGACCCGTCGTTTTTTAGTGTATTTAGTTTCCCACTGGAAAAAGGGAATCCGGAGGAGGCATTACAAAAACCTTTCTCGATGGTGATTTCCGAGCGTGCGGCGGAAAAATATTTTGGTAATACCGATGTGATCGGAAAGGCGCTGTTGTATGAAGGCAAGCACCTCGTGCAGATTAGCGGCGTCGCCCGCAATGCACCGTCCAATTCTTCGCTGGATTTTGATTTTGTAATTTCAAGTGCCACCTATCCCAAGCTTAGCGAGGCAAACAAGAAGAACTGGGAAGCAGGGGCAGGTATTTTCAACGCTTACCTGCTTCTGGATGCCGGCGCGTCGAAGGCAAAGGCCGAGCAGGGGATCAACCAACTGGGCTCTTTGAAGGCGATCACGGGCGAACTCAAACCGCAATACACACTCGAAAGCCTTGATGATATGCACCTCGGCGGGGCATTCACCGACTCGGGCAATAGCAGGCTGATCCCGATTTTTGCCATTGCCGCCATCGCGGTGCTGATGCTGGCCCTTTTTAACTATATGAGTCTCACCACCGCCCGGGCGACGCAACGCGCACGTGAGGTGGGCGTGCGGAAAGTCGTGGGTGCAACACGCGCGGGGCTGGGCAGCCAGTTTTATATGGAATCGGCACTGATGTGTGCCCTGGCGTTCGGTTTGGGATTGCTGATGGTTTTATACCTGAGTCAGCCATTTTACACTTTGTTGGGGCTGAAAATCGATACTTCCTTTGTGGTATCCCCTTTCTTTTTGTCGTTCCTGGCGGGTTTGCTCGCCATAACCGCATTGGTGGCGGGGAGTTATCCAGCATTTGTATTGTCCGGCTTTGCGCCTTTGGAAGTGATCAAAGGCCGGTTTACGGGTAATATCGGCGGGGTAGGGGTACGGCGTGTTTTCATCGTATTTCAGTTTGCGGTTTCTATGGCGCTGATTATCGGGAGCCTGATCGTACGCGAGCAGCTGGTTTTCATGCAACGGAAAGAGCTGGGGCTCAATAAGGACCAGGTACTGAGCATTCCGCTCGGACCGTCGATGGCGGCCAACTACATTCCGTTCCGTAATGCGGTGCGGCAGCAGGCGGGTGTCTCGGATGCCACTTTTGCGAACGTGGGCCTTTTCAAGGGGTACAACATGTTTTTCATTCCAAATAAAATCACCCAAAAAGATATCTCGCTGGCGCAAATGGTTGTAGACGAACAGTTTGTAAAAACGCTCGGACTTCAATGGAAAATATCGCCATCGGTCGGTACACAGCGTAATCAAGCCTTGTTGAATGAGCAGGCTGTTACAGAATTGGGCTTCAAAGGCGACCCGATCGGGCAACAGATCAGGGAAGGTATGACGTTAGACGGCATCGTAAAAAACTTCGATTTTTCGGACGTGCAACATGGCGGTAAGGCGATGATGTTGTCGGTAGCGGCCGATACCACCAACATGCTCCGAATGCCGGGCGCAGCTCGGGGGATAATGTACGTACGAATGGATGCACAGACGGATATGGCTGCCAGCGTAAAAACAATAGGCGAGCTTTTCAAGAAGTACGATCTCGAAACTCCCTTCGAATACTACTTTCTCGATGATGCATTCAATGAAACATTCAAAAACGAAATGAGGCTCTCGGGAATGTTTTCCGTGTTTACCGTGCTGGCAATCTTTATTGCCTGTATGGGGCTTTTCGGGCTCATCACATTTACCACCGAAACCCGGACGAAGGAAATCGGCATACGCAAGATCCTGGGTGCTTCGGCTGCGGGCATTGTTGGAATGCTTTCAAGGGAATTTGTGGTGCTGGTGCTCATTTCAGGAGTAATTGCCGTGCCGGGCGCCTGGTATTTCATGTCGCATTGGTTAGATGATTTTGCATACCGGATCAGCGTTCCATGGTGGGTGTATTTCCTGACTATCACGATGATGTTGCTTGTCACGCTTCTGACGGTGGGCCTCAAAGCCATCCATGCAGCGATGGTTAACCCGGCGGCGTCATTAAAGAATGACTAGGTAGTCACGCTAAATAGAATTATTTTACAAAACGAAGAATATTTTGTAAAATTTGTAGTGTTTAGCTTTCCTCCATCCTTAGCCACCCATTACTATGAAAAAACGTCTGTCTGTTTTAGGACTGGTCTTGTTGTCGCTGTTTTTGTTCAGCTATTCATGCCAGGATCACCAGGTTCCGGGCGAGCCTCCGTTGCTGAGTACACACGAGTTGTTCTACGATTCGCTTCATGGTAAATGTTCGTTTACCACGGAGTTGGAGGTGCTCAATATTGGTACAATACCCGTGACAGAATACGGCATTGTCTATAATGCTGCGCTCAGTGGCGGTGGCGGACCAGGTTACGACAATCCCTCGATAGATAACTATCCCAAAATCGTGTTTGATATGCCGTTTTCGACAGGCATCAAAACCAAGGTCGGTCCGCAGATTTGCACCAACAGTAACTACTATCGAGCTTACGCGATTTTGAGCAATGGAACGGTCGTTTACGGGCAAACGCTACGCTTCACCAACTTGTAATCTGCCAATGCAGGAATGCTCGGCTGTTCGTTTTCGGACAGCTGAGTTTTTGTTTTAAAATGTATCTATTTGATTGTCAATATGTTTATATCCTGGTACAGGTTTAATACATGGTCAGTTTCAAAGCTATTGTTACCTAACAGCCATGTTAAAAAACTATTTCAAAATCGCCTTCAGGAACCTGTGGAAACATAAGGTATTTTCATTGATTAACATCATGGGCCTGACCGTCGGGATGTCGGCCTGTCTGCTGATTTCGATGTACGTCAATTTCGAGTTGACTTACGACGCATTCCATTCCAAATCCGACCGCATTTACCGGCTTGTGACGGACGTCATCACGCCTTCTGAAACCATCCATGCGGGCATTACGTCCTGGGCCTTCGGACCGACGATCAAGCAGGATTTTCCTGAGGTCGAGGCCTACACACGAATTAATGGCGGCAGTTTCCTGGTACGGAAAGGGGATATCAAATTTCAAGAGGAAGCCACTGTATTCGCGGATTCGTCGCTTTTCCGGGTTTTTGACTTCAAATTAATTCAGGGCGATCCCAAGACGGCACTCAGAGAGCCGCTAAGCCTGGTTTTTACCGAGAAGGCTGCCAAAAAGTATTTTGGGGACGGCGATCCGGTCGGGCAGACATTGCTGCTAACCGGCGACGGCCTCCCGGCGAAGGTTACTGGCGTGATGAAAGATATTCCCGAGAATTCGCTGATCAAGGGTGATATGTTCGTGTCGATGACGACCATGACCCAACGATTGAACCGCGAAATTGACGAACAATGGGGCAATTTTGGCGCAATGACCTACCTGCTCCTGAAACCGGATGCCAGCAGTAAAGCATTGGAAAAGAAGCTGCCCGAGTACCTCGAGCGCCGCGCGGGCAAGCTTATGCGTGAGTCGAAAATGTCTTATAAACTCTTTCTTGAACCGCTGTTGGATGTGCATTTGAAGTCGGAACGGGATGTGGCCGAGAAAGGCAGCATGAACAACGTATATATATTCTCGATAGTGGCGGCTTTTATTCTGCTCATTGCCTGCATTAACTTCGTGAACCTCACTACCGCACGCTCGGCGGAGCGGGCCAAGGAAGTGGGCATTCGCAAGGTAGTAGGGGCAGCCAAGGGGCTCCTGGCAAGGCAGTTTGTGAGTGAATCGGTGTTGCTTTGTCTGATCGCATTCGTGTTTTCAATCATGCTTTCGGCGGCGTTTATTCCGCTATTTAACAATCTCGCGGGTAAAGTGGTCGTATCCGGTATATTTGCGGATCCTGCGTTTCTTGCTTATATGCTATTAGCAGCGATCCTGATCGGCGTTCTGGCCGGCATTTATCCTGCGTTGGTACTGTCTTCGTTTGAGCCGGTGACGGTTTTGAAAGGGCGCTTCACAACCAGTTTTAAAGGTATTTTATTGAGAAAAGGGCTTGTGACGGTTCAGTTTGCTATTTCCATCGCGCTCATTATCGCTACGATGGTTGTCTACATCCAGATGAACTACATGCGCAACCGTGACCTCGGTTTCAGTAAGGATCAAATGCTGGTGATCAGCACCGAGGGCGATCCCAAGCGCGAGGCATTCAAAGAGTCGCTACGCGGATTGACGGGCATTCAGTCTACTGCCGCATCGTCCAGCGTTCCGGGTGGCCCGAACCGCGGGGCATATTCCGAAATCGAGAACAAAAGCGGCGAGTTGCAGGTTGCCAACCTCGACCTTTATTTCGTTGATTTTGACTATATCCCGCAATTCGGCTTAAAAATGGCTGCCGGTCGGCCATTTTCAAGGGAATTCGGGACAGATACAACCCAGGCGATGGTGATCAATGAAGCTGCCGTGAAATTGCTGGGTTATGCCAAACCCGAAGACGCACTCGGACGGCGGTTCAAACAATGGGGGCGCGAGGGCAAGATCATCGGGGTGATCAAGGACTTTCATTTCCGGTCTTTGCAGGAAACGATCAAACCGCTTACGATGCGTATCGAGCCGGGTGGAACGGAGCTTGTCTCGGTGAAAATTGAAGGTAATCGCTTGAAGGAAACCGTAGCGGCAGTGGAGGCGAAATGGAAAGAAATTATTCCTGGAAGGCCGTTCAGTTACTATTTTATGGACGAATTCTTCGATCGGCAGTATCGCAGCGAAGAACGCTTCGAGAAACTGTTTTTCAACTTTGCCATTCTGGCGATATTCATTTCCTGCCTCGGTTTGCTGGGGCTGGCATCGTATAGCACCATGCAGCGAACGAAGGAAATAGGTGTGAGAAAGGTCATGGGTGCGTCCATCGGCAGCATTGTGGGCCTGCTTTCCATGGATTTTCTTAAACTGGTGATTATTGCTTTTGTGGTGGCGTCGCCGATTGCCTATTTGGGGATGGACCGCTGGTTGGAGAACTTCGCCTACCGCACCGATATTTACTGGTGGGTGTTCGTGATTGCGGCTGCATTATCTACGGCCATCGCTTTCGCGACAGTCAGTTTCCAGAGCATCAGGGCGGCTGTCATGAACCCGGTGAAGAGCTTGCGCAGCGAATAGGCTGTGTTCCACGCCCCGTTCCAAATCGAACGGGGCGTGTCCGATAGTGAACACCGCTGATTTGTTTTATTAAAATATAAAAAATTGATTTTCAGGTAATTGTAATATTATTTCTGGCTGGTGCATAATTTGACTGTCGGAATGGGAAATCCATCCTTCAACCTCGTAACCGGTGCAGTTATGATATCCAGCTATCTGAAAATCGCTCTCAGGAGCCTTTGGAATAAGAAGGCTTTTGCCTCCATCAATATTTTCGGACTGGCAATCGGATTAGCGACTTGCATGCTGATCCTCCTGTTCGTGCAGCACGAACTGAGTTACGATCGCTTCAACCTCAATGCTGACCGCATGTTCAGGGTTACTTTGCATGGCCGGATCGGAGGGAATGATATCAATATCGCGGGTGCGTCGGCTCCCGCGGGACCCGCTCTGATGCACGATTACCCGGGCGTGGAGGCGTACGCAAGGCTCAGCACCCAGGGTACATTCCTTGTGAAAAACGGAGAAAAGCGCTTCCTCGAAGAGCGTGTCATTTTTACCGATTCCAACTTCTTCAATTTCTTTTCCATACCCCTTTTGAAGGGCGATGCCAACAACGTACTGAAAGAGCCGAAGACGGTCGTTCTGACCCGGTCCATGGCATTGAAATACTTCGGAAATCAGGACCCGATCGGGAAGAGCCTTGAAATGGGTAATAGCGGTGCGTTCCGCGTGACGGGCGTCTGCGAGGATGTCCCCTCCAATTCGCATTTCCATTATAATTTTTTCGGATCGATGAAATCGGTCACGCTGGGAGACAAATGGCTGTCGAGTGGCGCGCATACCTATGTGTTGTTGCGAAAAGGCTATCCGGTTGAAAAACTTTCGGCCCAGATGCCGCAAATGGTGCGGAAGTACATCGGCCCCGAAATCCAGGAGTTCCTGGGCATGAGCTATGACGAATACCTGCGCAAAGGGGATAAGTTCGGTTTGGGTTTGCAGCCTTTGACCGACATACACCTCACCTCCAATCTCGAAAATGAGTTGGAAGGAAACAGTAACATCAAATACATTTACATATTCACGGCCATTGCAGCATTTATTCTTCTGATAGCCTGCATCAATTTTATGAACCTGTCGACTGCGGGTTCGGCCGGGCGGGCGAAGGAAGTGGGCGTACGGAAAGTAATGGGCTCGGTACGCCAACAACTCATGGCACAATTCCTCATTGAGTCGGTTTTAGTGACATTTTTTGCGCTTCTGGTGGCATTAGTGCTCGTAGCATTGCTTTTGCCGGGCTTCAACGACCTGGCCGGCAAGCGGTTCGATCTGCAATCTATCCTGAATGCGCGGATGATCGGTTATGCCCTGGCGGGGTGCTTGGTCGTGGGGGGGCTTGCAGGCAGTTATCCCGCATTTTTCCTCTCGGCTTTCAGGCCGGTGGCCGTGCTGAAAGGGAGCATTCAGGCGGGCGTAAAAAGCGGATGGCTTCGGAATACGCTGGTTACCATTCAGTTTGTGGTTTCCATTGTGATGATCATCGGCACGATGGTCGTTTACCAGCAACTCCGTTTTATCCAGAATAAAAATTTGGGTTTTGATAAAGAACAGGTGCTGATCCTGCATGATACCTATTTGCTGGGGAATAAAGCAAAGGCTTTCAAAGAGCAGCTGGGAGGCCTCTCCGCGGTTAACAGTGTGACGCTGGCCGGTTATTTGCCTGCGGGAAATTCCAACAACAGTACGGATGGTTTTCTGCCCGAAAGCGCCGACAACAATATTACGCCTTATCGTTTCACGACTTACCAGGTGGACGAAGATTACCTGAAAACGCTGGGGATCGGCCTGGTTACAGGTCGGAATTTTTCGAAAACCTTTGGCGGCGACAGCGCTTCCGTACTGGTCAACGAGGCGGCCGTGAAGCAATTCGGCTGGAAAGACCCGATCGGGAAGCGCATCAGGACCATTGGCAACGGCACGCCGGAAAGCAAGCGGTTTTATACGGTGGTAGGTGTTACCAAAGATTTCCATTTCCGCTCCATGCATGAGCGCATTGCCCCACTGGTGATGTTCTACGGAGGCGACCAGTACCAAATGGCCGTCAAGATCAAAACGAAGGATATTCCAGGTGTGCTCAAAACATTGGAAAAGACCTGGAAGGCAACGACGGACAATCCGTTCGGCTACTCATTTCTGGATCAACGTTTTAATAATATGTACGAATCGGAGCAGCGGGTAGGAAAGCTGTTCGGAATTTTTGCCGGGCTCGCGGTCGTGATCGCCTGCCTGGGGCTGTTCGGACTGGCAGCTTTCACGACGATCCAGCGGACCAAGGAAATAGGGGTGCGTAAAGTACTGGGTGCTTCGGTGTTAAGTATCGTCTCATTGCTTTCCAAAGATTTTGTAAAACTCGTAGGCATTGCCATCGTCATAGCCTCGCCCCTGGCGTGGTATGGCATGAGCCAGTGGCTGTCGGATTTTGCCTATAAAGTCAGTATCGAATGGTGGGTATTCCTCGCTGCGGGCGTGCTAGCTGTGAGCGTGGCTTTGCTTACGGTGAGTTTTCAGAGTATCAAGGCTGCTTTGGTGAATCCTGTAAAGAGTTTGCAAAGGGAATAGAGGAGGATGGAAGAAAGGGAGGATGGAGAATGGAAGGCCCTCATCCCTTTCCTTCTTCCTCCCTTTCCCCCCTTTCCTCCTGAAAATTATAACATCATGCTCAAAAACTATCTCAAAATCATATTCCGCAACCTTTGGAAAAATAAGGGGTATTCGGCGATCAATATTGGCGGGCTTGCGATGGGTATGGGAGTGGCTATGCTGATCGGCCTGTGGATTTATGATGAACTTTCGTACAACCGCTATTTCAAAAATTATGACCGGATAGGGCAAATCCTGCAAAACAGGATGGAGAATGGTGAAAAGAAAACCTGGTTTTCGTTGCCGGTACCCTTCATTGCGGAGTTGAAAACGCATTATGGCGATCATTTCAAACACATTGTCGTTTCCACTCAGACTGGCGAAAACATCCTCTCGGCGGGGGATACAAAACTGTCGCGCGATGGCCAGTTTGTCGATGCGGAAGCGCCCGAAATGTTTTCGCTGCGCATGCTCCGCGGCTCGTGGTCGGCGTTGGAAGACCGCCAGGGTATTATCCTCTCTCAATCGACGGCCAGGGCGTTGTTCGGCGATGCCGATCCGATGAACAAGATTGTGAAAGTCGATACCGATTTAGACCTGAAAGTGACGGGTGTTTATGAGGATTTTCCGCAAAACACGAAGTTCAGCGACGTACAGTTTATGGGCTCGTGGGACTATTTCCTCGAAAAAAACCGCTACATGCGTAACAAGAAGTGGGATAACCACGCCATTTGGGTATATACCGAACTGGCCGACAATACCGATTTCAAAACAGCCAGTGAGGCGATCCGCCTTTCGGAACTGAATGCGATCCGCAAAATGGATGATATGCGGGGGGAAATTGCCACCCGGCCCGAAATGTGGGTGCATCCGATGAAGGACTGGCACCTCTACTCCGATTTCAGGAACGGTGCCGTGGGCGACGGACCCGTCAAATACGTTTGGATGGTCGGTCTGATCGGCTTTTTTGTGCTGCTGCTGGCCTGCATCAATTTCGTAAACCTGAGCACCGCGCGGTCGGAAAAGCGTGCGCGGGAGGTGGGCGTACGCAAGGCGATCGGTTCAATGCGCATGCAGCTGGTCGGGCAGTTTTTCAGCGAATCGCTCCTGGTGGTACTGTTATCGTTTGTGGTGGCGTTTGTGGGCGTGGTAGTGTCGCTCCCGTGGTTCAATGACCTGGCTGCGAAGCAGATGGTTATTCCCTGGACTAATGCCTATTTCTGGGTTTGCAGCCTGGGTTTTGTGCTTCTTACGTCGGTGCTGGCGGGTGGCTATCCAGCTATTTACCTTACGTCTTTCCAGCCGGTGAAGGTGCTCAAAGGATCCACAGGCTCGTTGCGTACGCATTTCAGAGGCTTTGCCTACACGCCGCGGCAGGTGCTGGTGGTGTTGCAATTCACCATTTCTGTCACATTGATCATCTGCACCAGCATGGTTTACCGGCAAATTAAATTCGCCAAGGAACGGCCGGTAGGCTACTCGCGCGACGGGCTGCTGATGGTGCCGATGAAAACGAATGATTTTTATGGGAAAACCGACATTATACGCACCGAACTAAAGAATACCGGCATGGTGGAGGAAGTAGCCGAATCGCAAAGCCCGATTACCGGTGTGTGGTCGTCCAACGAAGGTTTCAGCTGGAAAGGAATGCCGGAGGGTTTTGTAGAAACATTTGCCACGTTGACCGTCTCGCCGGAATATGCCAAAACCGCCGGCTGGCAGTTCGTTGGTGGCCGCAATTTTTCGAAGGATTTCGCTTCCGATTCGTCGGGCTTCGTCATTAATGAATCGGCGGCGCGTTTGCTGGGTGTTTCCGACCCGGTCGGAATGGAGGTTTTCTGGAAAAGCCAATGGATGACCGACAATATCCGCAAGCAGTTCACCGTCCTTGGTGTGGTGAAGGATATGGTCATGGAATCGCCGTTTGCGCCCGTGAAACCGACCGTTTTCTTCCTGTTCGGTTCTCCCAACTGGATCAATATTAAACTAAGCCCGAACATCAGCGCTGCCTCTGCTCTGCCCGCTATTGAGAACGTATTCAAAAAGTTAGTCCCGGCGGCACCGTTCGAATACAAGTTTGCCAGCCAGGAGTACGACGCCAAATTCAGGAACGAAGACCGGATTGGCCAACTCGCCGGATTTTTCGCCGCGCTGGCAGTCCTGATCAGCTGCCTCGGATTGTTCGGGCTGGCCTCATTCACGGCCGAGCAACGTACCAAGGAAATAGGCATCCGCAAAGTGCTGGGTGCGTCGGTAGCGGCATTGTGGGGTATGCTTTCCAAAGATTTTGTTTCGCTGGTGGCTGTTGCAAGCCTTATCGCCGTTCCGCTGGCCTGGTATTCCATAAGCACATGGCTGCAAAACTACCAATACCGCACCGAAATCAGCTGGGGGATATTTGCCCTCGCAGGCGCAGGGGCGCTCGTGCTCACACTCGCGACGGTCAGTTATCATGCGATTAAAGCGGCGTTGACAAATCCTGTAACGAGTTTGAAAAGGGAATAAAGGAGGAAAGGGAGGATGGAGGAAAGTAGGAAGGAAAATCGAAAAGCATTCCTCCCCTTTCTCCATCCTCCTTCCTCCCAAAAAATAGACTATGACCAATACCTACTTAAGATTCATATTTCGAAGTCTGGCGAAACACAAGGTTTTCGCCGGGATCAACCTTATTGGCCTCGCCGTGGGAATGGCCGGGGCTATTGTGATATTCCAGTTGGTGAAGTATCATCTCAGTGTGGACAGCTACCATACCCAAGCCGACAGGACCTACCGCGTGGTGGTGGACCTGCACCTGGAAGATGGTTCCGTGGAGCAGGAGCGGGGCTCGGCTTATGTTTTGCATGAAACGTTGAAAAAGGAATTCAGCTACGTCCAGGACGCCGCTTACCTGGCGCGTAAGGAGCTGACTATCCGGGTCGATCATGAAGGGACTTCACGCAAGTTCATGGAAAAAGATCACCTGGTTTTCACAAATCCCGATTTCTTTAAAATGTTTGATTATAAGTGGATTAGCGGTGGTGCTTCGGCGATGGCCGCGCCCAACCAGGCTGTCGTGACGGAACGGTATGCACGGAAATATTTCGGAAACGTAAATGCCATGGGGAAGGTAATCCGCGCCAATAACCGTGAAAACCTTGTGATCGCAGGCATTGTGGCCGATTATCCGGATCAAACCGATTTTAAACAGGATATTTTCATTTCGCTGCCCACCTTAAAAAAGATCGTTCCAGAATATGGTTATGAAGACTGGGGCTGGATCGACAGCGGTCGTGAAACTTTCATAACGCTTCGTTCACCGGAGGACAAGGCTGCATTTGAGGCACAAATGCCGGTATTCGCCAGCAAGTATTACGGCGCCGACGGCAAGGTTTTTCATTACCATTTACAGGATTTGTCCGATGTGCATTTCAATATAGCCTACGGCGGGAAGATTAAGTACAATACCATCGTTGTGTTGGCGACGGTGGGTATCTTGCTCATTATCATTGCCTGTTTCAATTTCATTAACCTTTCGACGGCACAAGCGTTCAAGCGCAGCAAGGAAGTGGGGGTAAGAAAAGTACTGGGTGTTTCGCAGGCGCAGGTTTTCTGGCTTTTTATACAAGAAACCGCATTGTTAACCTTTACCGCAGGCGTCATTTCCCTCGTGCTCGCATGGGGTTTTGCACCAATGCTCAGCCAATGGCTGGATTTAAATGTGGGCATAGACATTATCGGCGACCCTCAACTGCTGGCTTTCTGGGTGGCGTTGCTACTGTTCGTAGTGATGCTGGCCGGCGTTTATCCCGCATTCGTGATCTCCACTTTCAACCCCGTGAAAGCCATTAGGGGGTTGTTGAAGGACAATAACCGGAGCTTTTTTTCGGTCAGAAAGGGACTGGTTGTGACACAATTCAGCATTTCATTCGTCCTTATCGCGGTATCGACGCTGATCATCCTGCAAGCCCGGTACCTGAAAAACAAAGACCTGGGAATGGACAAGGACCTTATCCTGCATTTGAACCTACCTGAAACAGAGACCAGCAAGCTAACGGCGTTGCGCAATGAGCTCTCGGCATTACCTGAGGTGACGGACCTGTCATTTTTCAGGAGCGCGCCATCTGTGCAGGTTAGCGGCGGTGGGACGATCAAATTTGAGAACCGGGATTGGGAGAAGTTCGTGGCCCGGTCGAGAGCCGCGGATGATCATTTTGTAAAAACCTACGGGCTGAGACTCGTTGCGGGCCGTGTTCCGGTGCATTCAGATACGCTCAACGAGCTGCTGATCAACCGGAAACTCGTGCGGGCATTAGGATTGAAATCGCCCGAAGCTGCCTTGAACCGGCGCCTTCACGTGGGCGATGCGGGCAAAACCGGTACCATCGTGGGCGTATTGTCCGATTTCAATAATGGCGACCTCTACTCCGGCATCGAGCCGACGATCATCTTCGCCGACAAGTCGCGCTACCGTTGGGCGGGTGTGAAGCTAAGCCGGGTGAATGCGTCGACCATCAGCCGGATCGGTGCCGTTTGGCAGAAGCAGTTTCCTGAAAATGTATTTGAATACAGTTTCTATGACGAGGAGATCGCGAAGTTCTACCAACGCGAAGAGCTCGCGACACGCCTGACGACCACTTTTGCATTGCTGTCGGTGTGCCTGTCGTGCCTCGGGCTGTTCGGTTTGGCCATTTTCGCCATCGAGCAGCGGACCAAGGAAATAGGAGTACGAAAGGTGCTCGGCGCTTCCGTATCAGGCATTACGGCCATGCTGTCGATGGATTTCCTGAAACTGGTGCTCGTCGCGATCGTGATCGCCAGCCCGGTTGCATGGTATTTCATGCATCGCTGGTTGCAGGATTTCGCCTACCGGATCGACATCCATTGGGGCATTTTCGCCTGGGCAGGTTTCCTGGCAGCCGGTATTGCTTTCCTGACGGTCGGTTTTCAGAGTGTCAGGGCGGCGCTGGTGAATCCCGTGACGAGTTTGAAAAGGGAATAAGGGAGGATGGAGGAAAGGGAGGATGGAGAAATGGGACTACAAATACTTCTCCTTTCTTCCCTTTCCTCCATCCTCCTCTCCTCCCACAAAACCAAGATACCATTATGATAAGAAGCTACCTGAAAATCGCATGGCGGAGCCTGATCAAGGATCGGCAATTTACGCTGCTTAATCTGCTGGGCCTTTCTACGGGGCTGGCTTGTACGCTGCTGATTTACCTTTGGGTGACCGATGAACTGCGGGTAGACAAGCACAACGCCAAGGATGCGCATTTGTTCCAGATTATGGTGAACCAGCCCCAGGAGGATGGTGTCAAGACGGGCGAACATACGCCGGGTCTGCTGGCCGATGCATTGAAAGCGGAGATGCCGGAGGTGGAGTTGGCGACGACGGTGATACCGGCGGAATGGTTTTCGAACAAAGGCGTGGTGTCGGTTGGAGAAACTCAGTTGAAGGCCGGGGGGCAGTTCGTAAGCCGTGATTATTTCGATGTTTTCACCTGCCCGTTCACGCAGGGTAATGCGAGCGCTCTGACAGGCGACAAGAACACGCTGGCGCTGTCGGAGGAGATGGCCGAAAAGCTTTTTGGTACCGGGCAGAATGTCGTTGGAAAGACTGTGAAATGGGACGAAGGGCAGTTCAGCGGGCTTTACCGTGTGGGTGGTGTATTCAAAAGCAACCCACGCAATGCGAGCAACCAATTCGATATTCTCTTCAATTTCGAGCAGTTCAAGGCGCGGCGGCCGGGCATGGAAAACTGGGGCAACAGCGATCCGAACACATTTGTAATCCTTCAAAGCGGCGCAGACCTGACGTCGTTCAATGAGAAGATCCGGCATTTTCTGAAAACCAAGAATAAGGACAACGATTTCCAGCTTTTCGCGATTCGCTATTCCGATAAATACCTGCACGGGCAGTTTGAAAATGGTGTGCAGGCGGGCGGGCGTATTACGTACGTGAGGCTGTTTTCGGTGATCGCGGTATTCATTCTGGTGATCGCCTGCATTAATTTCATGAACCTCTCCACGGCCAAAGCTTCGGGGCGCATGAAGGAAGTGGGGATTAAGAAAGTGGTGGGAGCATTGCGAAGCTCGCTGGTCATGCAGCATTTGAGCGAATCGTTGATGCTCACTTTCGTGTCGTTGCTTGCGGCCGTGGGCATGGTTATGTTCCTGTTGCCGGAGTTCAACAGCATTACCGGCAAGCAAATTACCCTTTCCCCCGATCCGACGCTGATTTTAGCGGCATTGGCCATTACGCTGGCCACCGGGTTGCTGGCGGGAAGCTATCCTGCATTGTATTTGTCGGGTTTTGATCCGGTTTCTGTTTTGAAAGGCAAACTGAAAAATACTGCCGGGGAATTGCTTGTGCGAAGGGGGTTGGTCGTGTTCCAGTTTGCAGTGTCTGTGATCTTCATCGTTTCGGTGATCGTCGTTTACCGGCAAATCCAGTTTATCCAGAACCGGAACCTGGGCTACAACCGCGATCATCTGATTCATTTTGAAATACCACTTGAAATGGACTCGCTGAAATTGAAAGCGGCAGAAGGATTTCTGGGTGAAGTGAAAAATACCCCCGGCGTTGTGAATGCTTCGAGCTATTACCACGACCTCACGGGCAAGCACGGAGCAATTTCCGGTTTCGAATGGCCGGGTAAGCCTGCCGGGACGGATATTGAGTTTTCGAACCTGGAAGTGGGTTATAATTTCATGGAAACAGTGGGTATGACGCTGCGCGAGGGCCATTTTTTCTCCCAGAATCAGAATGCGCGGAACGAAATCATATTCAATGAATCGGCCATTAAAAGCATGGGACTCAAAGATCCCGTCGGTAAGACGGTGAAATTCTGGGGTATGGAGCGGCAGATCGTTGGCGTAGTGAAGGATTTCAATTTCGAATCATTGTATGAACCCGTGAAACCCTGCTTTTTCCAGATGTACCCCATTATGCCGAATGTAATGGTGAAAATTCAAAATGGCGCTGAGGAGCAAACGATTGCCCGTCTGCGGAAACTTTTTCAGGATCATCATAAGGGGCTGGTATTCGATTACGAGTTTTTGGACGAGAATTATAAGGCGCTGTACGCCTCGGAGCGGCGGGTAGGGGTGCTATCACGCTATTTCGCCGGGCTGGCGATTGTGATCTCCTGTCTCGGGCTTTTCGGATTGGCTGCATTTACGGCCCAACGCAGGCAGAAAGAAATTGGTATCCGTAAGGTGGTGGGCGCTTCGGTGAGCAACGTGGTACTGATGCTTTCCATGGATTTCATCAAACTCCTGGTGATTGCCTTACTCATCGCATTCCCGCTGGCAGGCTGGGTAATGTACAAATGGCTGGCCAATTTCGCATTTCGTATCGGCCTCGATGCCGGAATTTTCCTGTTCGCCGCAGCGGGCCTCACGCTCGTCACGCTCGCGACAGTAGGTTTCCAGGCGGTGAAGGCAGCGTTAGTGAATCCTGTAACGAGTTTGAAAAGAGAATGATGGAGGAAAGGGAGGAAGGGGAGGAAGCGGTTTGTAAACTTCTCCCACTTCCATCCTCGCCTTCCTCCTTTCCTCCCCAAAAAAATACGATCATGCTTAAAAACTATTTAAAAATCGCAGTCCGTAACCTTGTTAAGAGCAAGGGCTATTCCGCTATTAATATCGGCGGATTGGCTGTGGGAATGGCCGTGGCGATCATGATCGGTCTGTGGGTTTATGATGAATTCGCGTTTGACCGCTACCACGAAAATTACGACCGCATTGCCAAGGTAATGGAGCAAGGCGTTTACGAAGGGAAAACCTATCACGGGCAGTATACCTCGTACCCGCTGGGGCAGTACTTGCAAGAACATCATATGGACGATTTCGAATATGTGATTCAGTCGTCGTGGAATGATGAGCATGTTTTGGCATACAAAAACAACAAGTTTACCAAAAACGGCAATTACATGACCGAGCAGGCCCCGCACATGTTCGCCCTGCACATGGTGCGCGGCTCGCGCGACGGCCTGAGAGACCGTAATTCGATCATGATCGCAAAATCGGTGGCCGAAGCCCTGTTTGGGAAGGAAAACCCGATGGATAAAATCATCAAGCTGGATAACCGTCTCGACGTGAAGGTAACAGGCGTCTACGAAGACTTACCTTATAATACAGAGTTTCGTGACCTCACTTTCATCGCGCCGTGGAGCTTGTATGTATCCACACAGGACTGGGTGAAAAACGCCCGCGACGGAGAGCAATGGAATAACAACTCATGGCAGTTGCTGGCGCAGATCCGGCCAAACACTACTTTCGAAGCGGTTTCGCAAAAGATCAAGAGCATTAAAAAGGACCACACGCCGGAAGCCAGGTTCCTCAATCCACAGCTATACCTGCTACCGATGTCGAAATGGCATTTGTACGGGAGCTGGGACGATAAAGGTCAGCCAGATGCGCGCATTCGCTACGTTTGGCTGTTCGGGATTATAGGCATATTTGTGTTGCTGCTGGCGTCGATCAACTTCATGAACCTGAGCACTGCACGGTCGGAAAAACGGGCGAAAGAAGTGGGTATTCGCAAAGCCGTAGGATCGCAGCGGGGACAGCTGATCAACCAGTTTTTCAGCGAGTCGTTCCTGGTTGTTTTCCTGGCTTTTGGGGTGGCGATTTTACTGGTCATGCTGGCATTGCCGGCATTCAACGAAATGGCCGACAAGCGGATGGACTTCCCGTTCTCCAATGGTTATTTCTGGGCAGCGGGGCTGCTGTTTTGTCTCATTACCGGATTGCTGTCGGGGAGCTACCCGGCATTGTACCTGTCGTCGTTCAGGCCGGTGAAAGTGCTCAAAGGCACATTCAGTGCGGGACGTTTCGCTGCGATGCCGCGTAAGGTGCTGGTGGTATTACAGTTCACCGTTTCAGTGACGCTAATTATCGGTACCGCCATTGTTTATAAGCAAATTCAATATGCCAAAAACAGGCCTGTCGGCTACGACCGAAACGGGCTGATTACGGTCGAAATCAATACGCCCGAATTGTTTAACCAATACAACCGGTTGCGGGGCGCATTGCTGGAAACCGGGGCGGTGGTAGACATGGCAACGTCTTCTTCACCGTCTACAAAGGTAGCTTCCAATAATGGCGGTTTTACCTGGGCAGGCAAAGACCCCAATATGCATGAAAACTTTGGCACGATTGCTGTTACCCACGATTTCGGCAGGACGGTCGGCTGGCAGTTCATCGAAGGCCGCGATTTCTCGCGCCAGTTTTCGACGGATTCCAGCGGCATGGTATTGAATGAATCTGCATTGAAATACATGGGTTTCAAAAAACCGTCGGAAATCATCGGACAAACGGTTAAATGGAATGAGAATCCTTATAAAGTAGTAGGTGTGATCCATGATATGGTGATGAGCTCGCCATTCAGTCCGGTGCAACCCACGTTGTTTATGGTGAATTACGGCTGGGCGAATGTGATCAGCGTGAAACTGAAACCCGGCTTGCCATTGCGCGAATCGCTTGGAAAAGTGGCTGCGGTGTTCCGTGAAGTGAATCCCGGCAGTCCGTTCGACTACAAGTTTACCGACCAGGAATATGCATTGAAATTCGCGGCCGAAGAGCGCATTGCTACATTGGCTACCGTGTTTGCCGTATTGGCGATCTTTATCAGTTGTCTCGGATTGTTCGGCCTCGCATCGTTCACGGCAGAGCAGCGGACGAAGGAAATTGGCGTGCGAAAAGTGCTCGGTGCTTCCATAACCAACCTTTGGGCATTGCTATCCCGTGAATTTCTACTGCTGGTTATCATATCGTTCGTGATTTCAACGCCAACGGCATGGTATTTCCTGAACGGCTGGCTTCAAAAATATGAATACCGAACCGAGATCCCATGGTGGATTTTTGCGGCTGCCGGAGGCGGTGCATTGCTGGTCACGCTGGCAACGGTAAGTTACCAGGCAATCAGGGCCGCGCTGCTGGATCCTGTTAAATCGTTAAGGTCGGAATGAGGAAAATAGGAGGAAAGGAGGAAAGGGAGGATGGAGGAACGGATGAGCTTTTTTCACCATTTCCTTCCTCCCTTTTCTCCTTCCTCCTTCCTCCCAATTAAAAAAACAATGCTAAAAAACTACCTGAAAATCGCCTTTCGCAATCTCTTGAACAACAAGGGGTATACTGCTATTAATGTGTTCGGACTGGGGCTGGGGCTGGCGACTTGCCTGTTGATTGTGCTGTATGTTTCCGATGAGTTGCGTTTTGATAAACACCATCGGTCGGCCGACCGGCTTTTCCGCATTGCGATGGAGGCCCGGAACGAAAAATGGGCGGGGACGCCCGGGCCGTTGGCGGCTGGCCTCCAATCCGATTTCCCGGAAGTGGAATCGGTCGCGCGTGTACTGAAATTTTCGGGTATGGACCGTATGCTGCTCGAAAATCCCAATGGCCTGGAAACCAAGCGTTTCTATGAAAACAACGGCTATTATGCCGATTCGACGCTGTTTGACGTATTAACCTACGATTTTAAATATGGGAATGCCCGCCAGGCGCTCAGCCGGCCTAATACCCTGATACTTTCCGAGCAGGTAGCGGAGAAGTTGTTCGGGAGCGTCGATCCGGTGGGTAAGGTCATCCGTGTCGGGCTGACGTTCGGTGATTTTGACTATACCGTCACGGGTGTTTACCGGAACAATGAAAAGTCGCATTTAGATGCCCGCTTCTTATTATCCATGCAAAATGGCGATATGGGCGGCTGGGTTGCAAGTCAGAACAGCTGGGCGATGAACAACATTTTTCATACCTACGTGAAACTCCGCGAAGGTACCGATCCCGCGGCATTTGAATCCAAGCTGACCCCATTCCTGAACCGGCACGGTGCGGCGGACTTGAAAGCGCTGGGCATTTCCAAGAAGCTGTTCATGCAGCCGGTGACCGACATTTACCTGAAATCCAACATCGGGAACGAGATCGCCCCGAACGGCAGCATGACCTACCTGTATATTTTTGGTTCCATTGCGGTGTTTCTGCTGCTCATTGCCTGCATCAATTTCATGAACCTCAGCACCGCACGCTCCGAAAAGCGTGCAAAGGAAGTAGGCGTGCGGAAAGTGCTGGGCGCTATCAGGAATTCGCTGGTGTACCAATTTCTGGGCGAATCAATGATGCTGGCTGTCGTGGCGCTTGCGATTGCCGTGCTCGTGGCACAGCTGCTTTTACCGTATTTCAATAATCTGACGAGCAAAAACCTGGATATGTTTGTGCATCCGGCGTTCTTGTATTGGATGGCGGGAGTTACCCTGTTTACCGGGCTTGTGGCCGGTCTTTATCCGGCCTTCTACCTGTCGTCGTTCAGGCCGGTGAGTGTGCTCAAAGGCCGGCTGGTGAACATCGCCTCGGCCGTATTGCTTCGAAAGGGACTGGTCGTTTTCCAATTTACAGTATCCATTATCCTCATTCTGGGGGCGATCGTGATCGGACAGCAGTTATCGTTTTTGCAAAACCAGAACCTGGGTTTTGATAAGGAACAGAAACTGGTGGTGCCATTCAGAAATGCGAAAGCGACAACCCATTACAATGCATTCAGGGAAGAAGTGCTGCGCATTCCCGGTGTGGAGCGTGTAACGAGCGGATCGGTGTATCCCGGCATTGAAAATATTGAAGACTTGCTTTTTTATGCAGAAAATAAGACTGTTCATGACGCCGTCGACATTCATTTCGCAACCGTCGGCGACGATTACGTGGAAGCCCTGGGCCTGAAAATGGCTGCCGGGCGTTCGTTTACCAAAGCATTCAGCGGCGATTCCAGCAGTATTATCCTGAACGAAACGGCCGTCCGCGAGCTGGGTTACGACCTGGCATCGGTAATCGGTAAAAACGTGTTTTTCGAGCTGGCTGGCAAGCGCCGGAGTTTGCAGGTAGTAGGTGTGGTGAAGGATTTCAACTTCCGCAGTCTGCATGAAGGGATTAAACCTTATGCGCTCACTACCAGCATTACCGATAAATACCAGTATTTCATTGCCAATGTAAAAACGAAAGATTACGCCCATGCAGTGGCATCGGTGGAAGCTGCCTGGAAGAAGTTGAACCCTGATATCCCATTCACCTATTCATTCCTCGATCAGGATTTTCAGAAGAACTACGAAAAAGAGCGCCTAACGGGCAACATCGTGCTGTACTTCACTTGCATTGCGGTGGTGATTGCCTGTCTGGGCTTGTTCGGGCTGGCGGCATTTTCGGCAGAACGGCGGACGAAGGAAATAGGCGTCCGAAAGGTGTTGGGCGCGTCGGTAGGCAGCATTGTGGGTATGCTTTCGGGTGAGTTTCTCACGCTCGTATGTGTCGCGCTCGTGATCGCCACGCCCGTTGCGTGGTGGGGTATGCGGGAGTGGTTGCAGGGGTTTGCCTATCAGGTAGGCATTCAATGGTGGATTTTCCCGGTTACGGGACTTCTCGCCATACTTGTGGCATTATTAACAGTCGGTTTCCAGAGTGTGAAAGCGGCCTTGATGGATCCGGTGAAATCGTTGAAAAGGGAATAGGGAGGATGGAGGAAAGGCACCACAAGTGTCCGTCCCCTTCTTCCCCTTCCTCCTTCTTCCCTTTCCTCCTTCCGTCCTACTACCTAAAAGCTATGAGATATATCCTGACGCTTCTTTGTTTTTTAGGCTCTTTTCAAAGATCCTGGGCGCAGGCCAGGGGCAGCTTTGAGAAGGACGTCGAGCATTACGCGCGCATCATCGGCCTACCGTCGTATGCACTGGGTGTGGCGGAGGGCGATAAGCTGGTGTTTTTCAAGAGCGCGGGATATGCAGATTCGGCGGGTAAAGTGCCTATTACCCAGGACCATATTTTTGAAATAGCTTCTATTACAAAATCGCTTACCTCCATTGCATTACAACAACTGGAACAAGCCGGGAGGCTTTCGTTGAACGACCCGGTCGATAAGTTCCCGAACCGCTATTTTACGAAAGAACGCTGGAATGCCCAGACTACCCTGGCGCACCTCGTGAGTCATACTTCGGAAAGCACGCCGCCGGGATCGGCATTTGTGTATAACGGGAGCAGATACAATATTGTTTTCAATGCATTTACGGCTATCAACCCGATGGATTCCACCGAAGAAATGACGCGTCCGTTTACGATACAGATCGAAAAAGGTATTCTAAACCCGCTTCAAATGACCCATACGCTCACGCGCTTCTCGGATCGGGAGCACGGGAGTTTGAGAAAATGGATAGCTGTAAAATATAGTTTGGATGCGGCAACCAATCAATATGTACCACGGCCTGTGAACCCGGCAGGAATGCAGAGCGGGCCGGGCTTCGGAATGATGAGCAGTATGCGCGACCTGGTACGCTACTCGGCAGCGATAGGTGAGGGGCGCATTCTGCCGGCCGATCGGTACCGCAGGATCACGACACCATTTTATCCCGGTAGCCCACAGGGAATGGGATGGTTTACCTATCCTGTGGCGGGTGTGGATGTGCATTGGTCGTACGGTTATGGCGACAACAGTTCGGCATTGCTGCTTCGCGTGCCGCAACGGAACTTATCGTTGATATTGCTGTCACCTGCCAATGCGCATTCTGCGGCGGCACTCCTGGGCTTCGGCAATCCGCTGATGTCGCCTATCGTAGCTTCGTTTGTTCGGAATTACCTTTTAAATGCATCGGAATCCATTGATTTTGAGGGAAGCCCGGGGCGTATTGAAGCAAGCTTGGGAAAGCGGAGAGCGTGGGATGTGGTCGATGTATGGGTGCATGAAGCGTTTGGAACGGTGATGAGTCTCTCGTATTCGGGCAAAACTATCCGGGGTAACGCGGCGAAAAGTATTGATCTGTTGAAAATGCTGATCCGAAAATACCCGGTTCACTCGCTTTGGCAGGCTGCGGCCGCGTTCGAGTTCATAGCGGAGTCGGATGATAAAGCGGTACTGGATTTTGGTAAAAAAATGGTTGCTGTTTTTGCTCAAACAGGCAAAGTACATCCCGCGAAATCCTTTTACGCCGGGTTGATATTGGAAAAGAATGGTGAAACAGAAGAGGCTATGGGATTTTACAATGCATTGGCCGGAGGTGACGATTTCAAAGAGCAGTCCTACAAGTTGGATGCGATGATGAAAGTGGCAAAGTACCAAATAACCCGGAACCCCGCCATAGCGAAGGCTATGCTCGAACGGCTCGTACGCTATAAGGAATATGTGACGGCGAAGGATAGGCTATATAACGATGCAAAAGAGATGTTGACCAAATTACAATGAAGGAGCAGGGGAGGGATGGAGGAAAGGGAGTAAGGAGAGAATGTGCTTAAAATAAACTTCCTTTTCTCGCTTCCTCCATCCTCCCTTTCCTCCCCAAAAAAACAAGCCATGTTAAAAAACTACCTGAAAATCGCGTTGCGGACACTTGCGCAGAGCAAGGTCTATTCGGCGATCAACATCACCGGGCTCAGCATTGGACTGGCAGCAGCGATGCTGATCATGCTGTATACCAAGGACGAAGTCAGCTATGACGGCTTCCATGCCCACAACCCGAATATTTACCGGATCACTTTCAAATCGGTGACCCCGGCGGGCGTGCTGGAAAATACCAGCGCCATTACCGGCTTTTTGCCGGGACCGAAGTTTTCGGCCGGTACTCCCGAAATCGAGGCATTTACCCGGTACCGGCAGCATCGGAACGACGTGAAGCTAGGCGACCAGGTGGTTAGCCAGGAAGTGTACCAGGCCGATCGCGACTTTTTCAGGATATTCTCTTTCCCACTGCTCAGCGGTAATCCGCTCACCGCGCTCGCGCAGCCGCGTTCGGTGGTTATTTCGGAGGCGATGGCGGAGAAGCATTTTGGTACCGTTAATGCGCTGGGTAAGACAATGCTTTTCAAGGATTCATTTGACGAAAATGCCGCTTTTGAACCTTTCGTGGTGACGGGGGTGGCGGCCAAATGCCCTCAGAATTCATCGATCCAGTTTGACTTTTTGCAGCCATTGCCCGTTCCCGAATCACAAATGCAGGGGGAGGCGTGGTTTAATAGCTCGCTCAACACATTTGTAAAACTGACTCCCGGCGCAAATTCCAAAGCAGTGAGCGCGACGATGAACCGCATTTACCAGTCCGACGCACGCGACGCGATGAAGGCTGTTGCGGAAAAGTATGGCCTGATCAACAAACGGTATTACGGATTGCAGCCATTTACGGCTATTCACCTCGATTCGCAATTAAATGCTGAAAATGGTTTGATGAATGGCAGTAAACCCTTGTTCTCCTACGTCCTTTCGGGCATTGCACTGTTTATTTTGCTGATCGCGTGTATCAATTTCGTGAACCTGACCGTCGCGCGTTCGCTGAAACGTGCCAAGGAAATCGGGGTGCGGAAAGTGGTTGGCGGCGGGCGATACCAGCTCGCAGCACAGTTCCTGGGCGAGTCCTTTGTGCTGTGTTTTGCCGCATTCATGCTGGCAGTCCTGCTGGTGGAGTCCGTTTTGCCTACATTTAACCAGCTCGCTAACAAGGCTCTGTCGCTTTCTTACTTGTTCGACTGGCAATTGATTGTCGGTTATATCGCGTTGTTTGTCCTCACTGCGCTGCTGGCGGGCTTTTACCCGGCTGTCGTGCTCTCGGGTTACGATCCGGTGAAAACGCTTTACAGCAGGTTTAACTTTTCGGGCAGGAATTATCTCCAAAAAACATTGGTAGTAGTCCAGTTCGCGCTTGCCTCATTCCTGATCATCGTCACGCTGACCATGCGTTCGCAATTCAATTTCCTCACCAACATGGAACTGGGTTATGACGATCAAAACCTGATTAGTATTGAAAAACAAAACCTCACGCGCGCGGAGGCCAGGCTACTGGCGGATGAACTGCTGAAAAGTCAGTCGATTACGGCGGTTGCGCCCAAAAACGGCGGGCAATGGGGTACAATAGCAAGGGTCAATGCGGGCACCGATATGGAGTTCTCATATGAAACGGTTGGCTCCGATTTCCTCTCGGTGTTGCAAATACCTTTGGTGCAGGGCAGGGCATTTTCGGGAGAGCTGGCTTCGGATTCCACGAAAGCCGTGCTGGTGAATGAGGCATTTGTTAAAAAGGCAGGCTGGAAGAAACCGCTGGGGCAGGAGGTGGATTTCTGGTATAACCCCGGTGAAAAATATACCGTGGTGGGTGTTGTGAAGGACTATCATTTCCAATCGCTGACGACGACCATACGGCCGCAACTTTTTACGATGAAACCGGGCAATCCGTTCGGGAAAGTATTCATCCGCGTCAAGCCGGGGATGGAATCGGCCAGCCTCGCCCACATTGGAAAGACATTCCGTAAACTTTTCCCGTTGGTACCTTACAGCTATCAGTTTGTGGACGAAGCCAATGTCAAAAGCTACGAATCCGAAGCGAAATGGAAGCGGATCATGCTTTTCGGTGCGGTACTGACGATCTTTATTTCGAGCATCGGACTGTTTGGCCTGGCCACGCTCGCAGCGGAGCGCCGCACGAAGGAAATCGGCATCCGTAAAGTGCTTGGAGCGTCCATTGCAGGTATTGTGGCATTGTTGTCCACGGATTTTGTCAAACTCGTGGCCCTATCATTCGTCGTCTCATTCCCGGCCGCCTATTATGCTATGCAAAAATGGCTCGAAAATTATCCATATAAAGTCGAAATAAGTGCCTGGATATTCCTATCGGCGTCGGGACTTTCGTTGCTGATTGCCTTGTGCACGGTCAGTTTCCAATCCGTGCGAACCGCGTTAATGAATCCTGTTAAATCTTTGAGAACGGAGTAAGGGGAGGAAAGGAGAATGGGACGACTCCTCCCTTTCTCCATCCTCCCTTTCTTCCCTAATTCCTTTCCTCCTAAAACAAACAAAACGATGCTAAAAAATTATATCAAAATCGCCCTGCGAAATCTTGTGAAAAACAAGGGGTATGCTTCGATCAACATCCTGGGATTGGCGATGGGAATGGCGGTGGCGCTGTTGATCGGTCTTTGGGTGCGGTACGAATGGAGCTTTGATAGCTTTCATGAAAACCGGGCAAGCATCGCCAAGATAAAGAAAAAGACCTTTTTCAACGGGCAGAAGGGTACGGGAGACGGTATCATGCTCCCATTGGCGACGGAACTGCGTACGAATTTCTCCGAAGTAAAGTATGTCACAAGGCTCGATTGGGGCGATAAGCATAGTCTGGTGGCCGGTGACCGGAAATTGAGCAGGCAGGGCCATTATGCCGATCCTGACTTCCTGAAAATGTTCACTTTTCCGTTAGTGAAAGGCAACGCGGAGCAGGTTTTGAAGAACCCTTACTCCATTGTCCTCACAGAGTCGCTCGCGCATGCGATGTTCGGGAATGCGGAACCGGTAGGCAAGGTAATCCGCGTCGACAACCAGTTTGACGTGATGGTAACGGGCATATTAAAGGATATTCCTAAGAATTCGTCTTTGGAATTCGACTATCTCATGCCTTATGAATTGAATATCGCTACTTCCGACTTCGTGCGCGGAGCGCAGGATCAGTGGGGCAACAATTTCTTGCAAACCTTTGTGCAGCTGAACGATGGTGTTACGCCAGAGGCTTTCTCGGCCCGCATTGCCAACCTCGTGCGGACAAAGATGAAAGATAAGGACGAAAGCCTGCTCTTTGTGCACCCGATGCCGAAATGGCATTTGTTCGGCGAGTTCAAAGATTGGGTGAATACCGGCGGCGCGATCGAGTATGTGCGGCTTTTTGCGGTGATAGGCGCACTCGTGCTGCTCATTGCCTGCATTAACTTTATGAACCTCAGTACTGCGCGTTCGGAGAAACGGGCGAGGGAAGTGGGGATTCGCAAGGCGGTCGGTTCGCAACGGCAGCAGCTCATCGCACAGTTCCTCACGGAGTCGATGCTCACGGCATTCCTGGGCTTTGTGATCGCGTTGTTAATTGTCGAGTTTACATTGCCTTTTTTGAAAGGTGTTGGTTTTGAGAATATTACATTTAGTTTGAATGATATTCCGTTGATGGCAGTCGCATTCGCGGGCTGCATCATCACGGGCTTACTGGCGGGGAGCTATCCGGCATTGTACCTGTCGGGATTTGTGCCGGTGAAAGTGCTGAAAGGGACTTTCCAGGTGGGCAGAGCAGCCAATTTACCTCGGAAAATATTGGTCGTTACCCAGTTCACTTTCTCGATAGCTCTCATTATAGGGACAGTGATCGTTTTCCAGCAAATCCAGCACGCGAAGAGCCGGCCTATGGGCTATAATCCCGACAAGCTGATCTGGATGAGCCTTTCCAGCGACCTTCAAAAGAACTTCTTCCCGATGAAGACCGAGCTGCTGGGAAGCGGATATGTGGAAGCCGTGAGTAAAACGTCGAGTCCGATGACGGGCGTTTACAATCAATGGGAAGGGTTTTCGTGGCCCGGGAAGGACCCGCAGAGCCAGCCTTTGTTTTCGGCATTGATGGTCGATCCTGCTTATTTCAAAGCCGCAGGCCTCAAACTCAAAGAAGGCAGGTTTTTCGAGGAAAAAATGCTTTCCGATAGCAACGCAATCATTTTGAATGAAGCATCTGTGAAACTAATGGGTTTCAAGAACCCGGTCGGTAGTCATGTGAAGTTCGGCGATGACGATATGACGGTAATAGGGGTAACCAAAAATGTGATCCAGGAAAACCCTTACAAAGAAGTGCAACCCGCAGTGATGCTCATGCGCCCCTATTTCACTTTTCAGGGCCTGATCCGTTTCAAAAGTGGGGCTGATGTAAAGAAAGCGCTCGCAGCCATTCAACCCGTTATCGAGAAGTATAACCCGTCTTACCCGTTCGAATACCGTTTCGTGGATGATGAATATGATCGGAAATTCCGCGGTGAGGACCAAATCGGCCAACTGGCGGGGATTTTCGCCGGGCTAGCCATCCTTATTAGCTGCCTCGGACTTTTCGGATTGGCGTCATTTATGGCCGAGCGGCGTACGAAAGAAATCGGCGTGCGTAAAGTACTCGGGGCTTCGATACCGCAGCTCTGGCTCCTGCTTTCGCGCGATTTTGTATTCCTGGTGCTGATCAGTTGCGTGATCGCGTCGCCTTTGGCCTACTATTTCCTCCAAAACTGGCTTGCTAAATACAATTACCATATCAGCATTAGTCCGTTCGTGTTCCTGGGCGCTGGCGTAGCCGCGGTGCTCGTGACACTTGCCACGATCAGTTTTCAGAGTATCAAGGCAGCATTGATGAATCCGGTTAAAAGCTTACGTACGGAGTGATTTGACCGTCGACGGCCGACCGCCGATGGGTTGGGGGCTGTCGCTGACCATGGACGATGGACCATCGACCATGTGTTTCTTGGATTATGGATTTAACAAAAAAGAAATCGGCGGTCGACGGTCAGTGGTCGGCGGTCAAAAAAAGCAACGCACATGATACGCAACTACTTCAAAATCGCATTAAGGAACTTGCTGAAAAGCAAGGGGTATTCCGCCATTAATATTGGCGGGCTTTCGGTAGGGATGGCCGTGGCGGTGCTGATCGGCCTCTGGATTTATGACGAGGTCTCATTCGATCACTATCATCGGAATCATGGGCGCATTGCGCAGGTGTGGCAGTTTGTGCAATTCGGACCGGAGAAGTCGTCGTATAATGTGGTACCATTGCCGCTGGCGGCTGATATGCGGGAAAAGTACCCCGACTTTGAAGAGATCAGTAAATCGGTCTACCGCGATATCATCATTTCCAATGGAGATAAGATGTTTTCCAAATCGGGGCAGTATGTGGAGCCTTCCTTCACGACAATGATGTCAATCCAAATACTAGCCGGCAGCGATAACCTGGGGGATGTGAACTCGATCCTGCTTTCGGAATCCTTTGCCCGGTCGCTTTTCGGGAATGCCGATCCGGTTAATCGCATTGTAAAGCTCAACAGCACCCGTAATGTGAAGGTAGCAGGGGTATTTGAAGAACTTCCCAATAACAGCACATTCAGGGATACTCAAGTGCTGGCGCCATGGGGCCTTTTTATTGCTACCGACCCGTCGGCCCGGGGAGCTGAAAAGAATTGGGACGAAAACTCCTACCAAATATTTGTGCAGCTTCGTGAAGGGGCTGATTTCGCGGCGGTTTCAGCTAAAATCAAAGATTCGCGCATGAAGCGGGAAAATCCGCCGGGGTATAAGCCGGAATTTTTTCTGCACCCGATGGATAAATGGCACCTGTACTCGGATTTCCAGAATGGGGTAAATACAGGTGGGCTGGTCACGTTTGTGTGGCTGTTCGGAACAATCGGTGTTTTTGTACTCCTGCTGGCCTGCATCAATTTTATGAATCTGAGCACGGCCCGGTCCGAAAAACGTGCGAAAGAGGTAGGTATCCGCAAAGCGATCGGTTCGGTACGGGTACAGCTCGTGAGCCAGTTTTTCAGCGAATCGGTGCTGGTGGTAATGGTCGCATTTGTGTTGTCGCTGGTTTGGGCCGGGCTTGCGCTGCCTGCTTTTAATGAAGTGGCAGAGAAAAAGATCACATTACCGCTTGCTAACCCGCTGTTCTGGGTTGCCGGGATCGTATTTAGTTTACTCACTGCATTCATTGCCGGCAGCTATCCTGCATTGTACCTATCTTCCTTCCAGCCACTGAAAGTGCTGAAAGGCACATTCAAAGCAGGCCGATTCGCCGCATTGCCCCGGAAAGCGCTGGTGGTGATGCAGTTTACCGTATCGGTGACGCTGATCATCGGTACGGTGGTTGTTTTCCGGCAAATACAGCATGCTAAAAACCGTCCGGTAGGCTACGACCGGCAGGGCCTGATAGAGGTGGCTATGACCACCCCGGCGCTCTACGGGCATTATGATGCATTGAAAAACGACCTGATGAATACCGGTGCGGTGAGCGGTTATTCGCAATCATCCGGTTCGATGACGACACAGGCCGGCGGGGTAACGAATTTGGTTTGGCCAGGAAAAGCTCCCGACGCTGTGCCGCTGCTGATGTCCAACAACATTTCACACGACTATGGCAAGACGGCCGGATGGCAGTTAATTCAGGGTCGGGATTTTTCCCGCGCTTATCCGACGGATTCGACGGCGATGATTATCAATGAATCGGCATTGAAGCTGATGGGCCTAAAAAAACCGCTGGAATCGATCCTGAATTGGGGCGGAAAGGAGTTCAGAGTGATCGGCGTTGTGAAGGATATGGTGCGTGAGTCACCGTTCAGCCAGAATAGCCCCGCGTTTTTTGTGGTTAATTACAGGAATACGAATGTGATCAACATCCGGCTCGCTCCTTCGGTCGGAGTAAGCGATGCATTGGAAAAAGTAGGGGCTGTTTTTCGTAAATATGATTCCAGCAGCCCGTTCACCTATCAGTTCGTCGATGAGCGGTTTTCGAAAAAGTTTGCCGATGAAGAGCGGATCGGGAAGCTGGCGTCCTTCTTTACGGTGCTAGCCATATTTATTTCTTGCCTGGGGCTTTTCGGATTGGCATCTTTTGTGGCCGAGCAACGTACGAAGGAAATCGGGATCAGGAAGGTGCTCGGCGCCTCCATCGCCAACTTGTGGCAGTTGCTTTCAACCGATTTCATCATGCTGGTCATGCTCGCGTGTGTCATTTCGGGGCCTATCGCCTGGTATTTCATGAGCGGGTGGTTGCAAAACTATTATTACCGTACCGAGCTATCCTGGTGGATTTTCGCAGGTACGGGCCTCGGAGCGCTCCTGATCACATTGCTGACCGTCAGTTTCCAGGCCATCCGCGCAGCGCTGATCAATCCGGTCAGGAGTCTTAGGGCGGAGTGAGGGGGCGACCACCGACGGCCCCTCCACAATTCATTCTTCGGTAACAAATATTCCTCTGTACGTCCCTATCTTGCAGAAGGAAACTTTTATCGATCTGAATCACTTGCGCAGAGCCTTTACTCTTAGTGTTGTTGCCGTGTTTGCAATCATTTCCGGGCAGCTTTTTGCTCAGAAAAATACGGTGGTGTCCAATCTTGAAGCGAGTGCGGAGGCCGGGGCGTATCTGTCTTCCAATGGTGAAACGCCGTTCTGGCTTCGGACCAATCAATTCGGAGCCGTTCCCGACCGCGCTATGGCCGGTGTGTTGCAGGCGACTGCACGAAGGAATTATGTTTTCTACGACAGCCTTACCAATAGACCGCGGAAATTCGATTGGAGTGCTGGCGTAAGTCCGGTAGGGGTGTATAATAAGGCAAACAAGTTTGAATTCGTGCTTCCTGAGGCGCATGCGAGTGTGCGGTTCAAGCGCGTGGAGCTGTGGGTAGGGCGCAGGCGCGAGGTAATGGGGCTGGGCGATACCACGCTGTCGTCGGGCTTTTACGCAATGTCGGGGAATTCATTGCCTGTGCCCAAAGTGCAGATCGGGACGGTGGGCTTTTCACCGCTGAAATTCACCGGGAACTTCGTGGCCGTCCATGCGGGGTTTGCACATGGTTGGTTTAATACGGACTACATCCAGGGTGTGCGGTTGCATCAGAAGTTTTTGTATCTGAGACTGGGTAAACACAAAAGCAAGTTTTACCTCGGCCTGAATCACAATGTCATGTGGGCTGGGCATTCGGACTACCTGAAACTTCACCCCGAACTGGCGGTGAATGGCGAACTGCCGTCGTCGTGGTCTATCTACCCGAATGTGGTGCTGGCGTTCACCTCCAAAAACTGGTTTGAAAAAAATGGGTATGGTGCGTTCGATAGCTACCGCGTTGGGAACCACCTGGGCAGCTACGACATCGCTTTTGAGACCAAAATCGATCGTTACCGGCTTTTTGTATACCACCAGCATCCTTTCGAGGATGTTTCGAGCATGCTCTTCAAGAACATTCCCGACGGGCTTTATGGCGCTAACCTGAAACTGCTGCAGGGCCAGGGAAATGATGTGGCGCTCACGCATCTGACACTGGAATTCCTCACTACCAAAGATCAATCCGGCTCAGCATTTTACATTCCCGGAAGCAAATACCAGGGGGCCGATAATTATTTCAACCATACCCAGTACTCTGAAGGGTGGTCGTACCAGGGCCGGACGGTGGGTACGCCGTTTATCATTCCCGGCAAGGATATGGACCAGTCGAAGCTAGGGACTTACCGGTATTTCCCTAATAACCGGGTGAATGTGTATTACCTGGGTGCACAGGGGAGGGTAGGCCGTTCGCTGGCGCTTACCTTGAAATTCTCTTACAGCAAAAATTTCGGAACGCCGGGTGCCGACTTCGATCCGCCGAGGGGGCAGTTTTCATCGGTTCTGGGGGCGCAATATGCAGTTCCGGGTTTGAAAAACACCAGCATTATCGCCCGAGTGGCTACCGATCAGGGCGATGTTTTTACCAAAAGGACCGGTGGCTACATCGGTATCCGTAAGAACTGGTAGCAGCTTCCGCAAGGTATTTTCCCGCATTGTCCATCGGTGAACAAGATTGTCCGAATTCGGACAGTGTCTCTCTGTTTTTGTGTATTAAGATATTGAATATTAGGCTGTTGGTTGGTCTGGCATAAAATTGTTGCCGGATGTTTTAACTCTATTCAGAACAACAGCATGCTTAAAAATTACCTCAAAATCGCCCTCCGGAACATCTGGAAGAACAAGGTTTTTTCGGCTATCAATATTGTGGGTTTGGCCGTTGGAATGGCGGCCTGCATTGTGATCATGCTGTTCGTGTTTTACGAACGTAGTTTCGACCGAATGCATTCCGGAAATATCTACCGACTGAATGAAGTACAGACATTCGATGGTATGACATCGCAGAATGTGGCGCTTTCCATGTACCCGATGGGGCCGACGTTAAAACAAGAATTTTCTGAGGTCAAAAGCTTTGTGCGGATTAATGGAACGGGCAAGATTCCAGTATTCTATAAAGGTAAAAGGGTGGAGCTTGCGCAGTCTTTCCTGACAGACCCGGATTTTTTCGCCATGTTCGATTTTCCACTCGAACAAGGCGACCGCAACCATGCACTCACGGATCCCAACTCAGTAGTACTCACGCGCAAGACCGCGTCGAACCTTTTTGGCACTGAGGCTCCGATGGGGCGGACTATCCATGTGTACGGCAATGATACCCTGACCCTCAAAGTAACCGGGATTATGGCCGACGTGCCGGGTAACTCGCATTTGCAATTTGACGCATTGGTGTCGTTCAATACGATTGCCAAGCCCGATTTTATGGAGAATTGGGGAAGTAACTGGCTCAATACCTATCTCCGGCTGGCCGACCAGACCGACGTGGCCGCTTTGGAGAAGAAATTTCCGGCCTACCTGAAAAGACACATGAAAGATGAACATTGGAAGCATTTCGAGCTTTTCTTGCAGCCGTTGACCGACATCCATGCGGGTTCGACGGATATTGCCCATGACTACGTCAATTTTCAGAAGTTCGATATCAGGTATACTTATGTTTTTTCAATCATAGCCGCGGTCGTCCTGGTGATCGCGTGTGTGAATTTTATGAACCTCTCGACCGCCCGTTCGGCAGCGCGTGCCAAAGAGGTCGGAATCCGTAAATCGATCGGGGCGAGGCGTGCAGAACTGGCCAGGCAATTTATCGGAGAATCGGTGCTGCTGGCATTGCTTGCATTGGTGCTTGCGCTCGGGATGGTGTGGCTGTTGATGCCGGCAGTGGCGAATTTTAGCCAGCGGGCCCTCAATTTTTCTTTTCTCGAAACCCCCGGGTTGTTGCCGTTACTATTGGCCGGTACGGTTTTGATCGGCGCGATATCCGGCATCTATCCTGCATTCTTCCTTTCAGCATTCGAACCTGTGCAAGTGCTCAAAGGCGTTGTGCGTTCGGGTAAAAGCCGTTTCCGGAATGCATTGGTTGTGGCGCAATTTTCCAGTGCAGTTTTTCTGATCATTGCTACTGCTTTCGCCGCGCGACAATTGAATTACATGATTAACAAGGATCCGGGATTCGACAAGGAGCAGGTGGTAATTATACCGCTGGATTCGCGATCAGATACCAAATATGACGCTTTGAAAGGAGAAATGCTCCGCAGTGCATCCATTCATGGCGTCACGGGATCGCAGCAGCGGTTGGGTAACAATCTCCATCAAACGGCTATTCATTTTCAGGGAACAGGCCCCAAGAGAGAGCTTACGTCGTCGCAAATCATTGTCGATCCCGACTTTTTAAGTTTGTATAAAATTAAACTGATCGCAGGTCGTGATTTTACCGATAGCCCGGCCGATAATGCGAAAGCCTACATTATCAACAAGGCGCTGGCGCAGGAGCTCCTCAAAAATGAACCGGATCTTACCCTGGAAACTTTGATCGGTAAGCAGTTTGGTTTCTATGGGATGGACTCGCTGTCGCGCATTGTAGGTGTTGTGGAGGACTTTAACTTCAATTCACTTCATCACAAGATCGAGCCTTTGTGCATTTTCAATCAGAAAGACTGGAATTACTCCGAAATATCGGTACGTGTAAAGGGTAAGGATGCGCAGCAGGCAGTGGCGGCGATACAAGCGGCATGGAGCAAAATACTACCCGAAGAGCCATTTACCTACTCGTTCCTCGACGAGCACTTCAACGAAATGTACCGTGCCGACAGCCAGGTGAGCGAGATTGTGGGCATATTGGCCGGGTTGGCAATTTTTATATCCTGCCTTGGGTTGTTCGGGCTGGCTTCCTATTCGGCAGAAAGGCGGATCAAGGAAATTGGGGTGAGAAAAGTAATGGGCGCGTCGGTAGCGGGCATCGTCGCATTGTTGTCAAGGGATTTTCTCAAACTCGTGCTCGTAGCCATCTTGATCGCTACGCCGGTCGCCTGGTGGGCCGTAAGAAGCTGGCTGAATGACTTTGCCTACCGCATTGATATTGAATGGTGGATGTTCCTGCTGGCCGGCGCGCTCGCGGTGCTTGTTGCATTGTTCACGATCAGCTTTCAGAGTATCAAGGCGGCGTTGATGAATCCTGTTAAAAGTCTTAGAGCGGAGTAGGGCCTGTGGCCCGACCGCAGATGATTGAATAAGGTAAACGACAATCAAGACAGTATAACAAAGTGATCGGCGGTCGGTGGTCGGCCGTCGGCGGTCCAAAAACACCAGCACCAATGATTTGAATTTTAACCAGATAATACCATGAGCCACATTGCAATCCCTATCCCGCCGCTTCAAGGTAAGCAGGAGATCAAAGTTGAGGTAACGATCAACGGAATCAAGCAGAACCTGTTTTATAGGGTCGAGCTGTTTTACTGGGAAGATTGTACCAATCCGGTAGCGCACCGTGCCGATTGTATCAGCGAAATGCTGGCGCATCACGATCCGGAATGGACCGTCTACTATATCGGCGCGCCTAACGACGAGTTTGTGCCCATCACATTTGTCAAAAAAGAGAGCAGGAACCTGCTACGAGAGGCAATAGCCTGATAGGGAGGGGATTCAAGGCGCTCTTTAATTCTTTTTTAATCTTTATATGCAACATTGTTGCATTTGTGGTTTTTCTGAAACTACATTTGCATCATTGTTGCATGTAAAGATTTTTTTATGAAAAAGCATTTATTCAAAGTAGTACTATCGATGGCATTTGGCGCATTGCTGCTGGCTTGCGACGACAAGGAGAAAGACGACGTAACACCGGTGGAGGACACCGAGTACAAGTTCATCCGCGTGATGGTGAATGACGAAGTTTCGAAGGAGCTCTCGCTGGTGGATCCGGTGAAGCTTACCGCGGAGAAGTTTGAAGCACAATTTGCCAAATCGACATTGTATGGCACGCAGGGTGGGCGTTTTGGGGCTATTTTGAATGGGGCCAACAACTTTGTACAACTTTTTGACACAGGTTTTGAAGGCCACGGCGACCATGTGGACGTAAAAGGAACGCCGAAGTTCGGTGCGCTGACGGGCGACGGTAACAAGCCTACGCATTTCAAAAGCAAGGGGGATGAGATTATCACGTTCAACGATGGAGACGGTACCCTGAGCATTGCCAAAGAAGCGGATTTTCACACCGCCGGTAAGAAAATGACGCATATCAATGCCGGGAACGTGGCGCACCACGGCGCGATGACGAAATTCGACAATGGCACCTATGCAATTACGGTAAAAGACGGGTCGGCAGCCGGAACATTGCCAGAGCGTGTGAAGATTATCGACGTTTCGGGCAAAACGCTGTTCGCCTCGACCATTCAAACCAAAGGTATTCACGGCAATGCGACGAACGGCAGCGTTTCGTTGTTTGGCTCTTCCAGCGGAATTCTGGCTGTGGAGCCTACGGGTAATCAGCAGCTTATCGCGCATCCCGCCGACTTTGGCGAGGCATGGTTCGGGTCGATCCTGGAAGCGAAAGGTGCAGGCAAATTCCTGGGCTATACGGCTGCAAAAGGGGTTTACATTATTGATGTTGCTGCCAAATCGGTGACACCCGTGCTCGCCAGCACCGACATTATGCAGGCGAAGGTGGATTACGCGGGGAACAATGCAGTGATATTGCTGCACAGCGGCGAGCTCCGTATCTACGATTTGAAAACCAATACTTTGAAAATAAGCGGCGCGGTAACAGGTACTACTGCCAAAGACGAAACGCAGAAGCCGCAACTGGAAGCGACCTCGCGCTACATATATATTACTCAACCGAAGACGGGCGAATTACTCGTGGTAAATGCAGCGAATTTGTCCAAAATCAATAAGGTGAAAGTCTCCACTACGCCTTACCGGCTAGCTATCCTGGGCTTCGAGTCCAGCGAAGGGCACTGACAAAAAATCCCGGCAAGTTTTGCGCTTGCCGGGATTGCTCAGAACCAGAATTTTTCGGACCCCTCTACCGGTTTCCATTCGTTTTTTGGCTCAAAATGTTTCCAGATGATGGCCGATACTTTGCGGATCAATGCGTAGCCCTCGTTGTCCTTTTGCCACCGCTGATCCTCCTGGTCTTTGGTCGCAATGCAGAACACGTAGTCGCCGTGCGGCGCATGTACCACGAGTACCTCCGATTTGGCCTGGTTGACGGCTCCGCTTTTGGCGGCTATTTTTACACTCGAAGGTAACTGGGAAATGGCCTCGCCGTCCCAGAATTGCATGCCGAGGTAGCGATACATCCTGTCGCTCGCCGCCGGACTAACGGCCTTCCCGTTTCGGATCATCGCCACCAATTCGGCCATTTCGCGTGGTGTAGTGACACCCCAGCCGTAGCGTGCCTGAAATTCCTTGCGCCCGGGTGTACGCGAGTTCACGCGCGTGTTCGCGAATCCATTCCCATCCAGCCATTGGTTAATCGCCGTGCCGCCGCCGGCCATTGCCTGTAACCACAAGCTGCCGGTGTTGTCGCTTTGAGAGATCATCAGATGGACGACTTTCGGCAGGGCAATTTTCGCGCTGTCGCGGAAAGAGCCCACGATACCGTTGTCGTATTTCAGTGAATCGCGGTAAACGAGCTCTTGATTAAATGCGATTTCCCCCTTTTCGATCTTGTCAAAGATGCCGCACATGATCGGTACCTTCACCATGCTGGCGGTAGGGTAGAGCGAATCGGCATTGACGGCGGCAATGCGGTTGGTTTTCAGGTTGCGCACATACACACCCACCCGCCCGTGAAAGCCCACGAGCGCGGCTTCGAGCTGGGCTGTCAGTTTTTGATCGACCACCGTTTTGCCGGTTGCCAGTGGTTGAGCGGACAATGCCCCCTTCAACAGCGTAAGGAAAAGTAAAATGGCGGACCTGGTCATAGCTTATCAGTTTTGAGCGGTGGCTGCTTCTTTGATTTTTCCGGCTTTCGCACCGCTGAAAACCAGTTTTCCCCAGTATTCGGGATAATGCATATTGATAATGCCTTGCGGCGACCATACCCAATTGTATTCGGGGATAATCTTTCCGGTTTCTGCATTGCGTTTGCGCTTGTAGCGGGCATCCTCGCCGACTTCGTGCTGCCAGTTCACGCGGGAGAAGTTGATGCGCCACTCCGAGCCGTCGGTAGGGATTACGGGTTTTACATTTTCCGTAGACAATGCTTCGAAAGGGATGGCGATTTCAAGAATCCACCGCTTGTCCTTGTCCTTTGCATTATTGACTGTGCCAATCACTGATACTGCCGATTTCAGTCCCTTGATATCCCATTTGAGTTGTGCTTTGCCGCCTTTGCGGTAGGGTTTGGGCAAAAAGAGGTCGAATGTGTTATTGATGGCATTGATTTCGAGCTCATAGTAGTTTTCGGTATCTCCATCCGGGTCGATGAACACCTCAAAATCGTTTTCCAGGTACACAATCTGGTCTTTTTTGTCCTGATATGCCCAAATATGCTCTTCCTCGATTTGCGCGGCGATGTAGAGATATTGGTCGTCCCAAAGCATCTTCACGCGGGTCTCTTGCAACGGCAGCGGTTTTTTGTCACCCTCAATGTCAACGAACGAAGAAGTCCAGGCGGCTTTTTTCCATGAATGCTCGTTCATACGGCCGTCGATAGCGAGGCTTTTTTCAGCGCGGTAGCAGATGTAGGTCTTAGGAGAAGGTGGGGTCTGTGCCTGTGTATCGGCGGTGATCAGGGCCACCAGTGTCAGTGTGGCACCGATTTGGAAAATGTTAGGGCTGTTCTTTTTAGTGAGTAAATTAAAATTTTTCAAGATCGGTGAAAGGGAGTAGTTCAAAATGCTGAATATAGGCCATTTTGCCCATATTTTGAAGCGAAATCGACAGTTTTGGCAATGTTGGCCCTGCTATTGCTCAACCCTCCACCCATTGTTTTTTCATGGTGAGAGCAGGTCGCCGGCTTTGTTTTCGTTGCTTAATAATGTTTCAAAAAGCTTCCATCGTTTATCGGGAGCGGCGGCGGTGCCTCCCTGTGCTTCCATGTGCTTCCGGATAATGTCCTGCCCGTAATTGTAGTTGATGACGTAGCTCCGATACTTGCGGATGAACCGCAGGTAATCCGATGCACCTTTTTCAGGCAGCAGGCAATAGTCGGTAAGCCAACGCTTGGCCTCTTGCTCGCTCATGCCGTTGCCGAGCAGGCCACGTGCGACTTCGTTGCGGGCATAATTCAATGCCGAGCGGATCGCCAGGGCTTCGAAGTAAGCATTGGCCATCGTAGTGTCGAGGCCCGCGAGCGGGATCAGTGCGGTTTTGCAGAACTCCCGTTGTTCATTACCCGGGAAAGCCATGGAAATGCCGTAGTTGGCGCTTCCTTCGGCAATCAGCGACTGCGGGCTGAACAACGGATAGAGCGAGATCTCCGTCCAGCCTTTGTCACGGTAAAGGTTCTTTTCCAGCAATGCATTGTACACATGATGCCCCGGATATCCCTCGTGGCAGGCCAGGTCTATGGCCCGTTCGATGTAAATCGGCTGACTTACATTGATCTGGATCACGCTTTTGTAATTGCCTTTGTACCAGTTGTACCCCGACCACGGCTTGTCCCGCACATATTCGAGTTTGAAATCCTCGCCCGCGGGTAGCGTATAATGCGACAGCGTGCGCTTGCGAGCCTCCGCGATGGCTGTCCTGAATACGGTGTCAATCTTTTCGGCGGGTATCAGGAAGTGATCGGCGAGCTTCTGGTAGCGTGCGGGAATAGGGCCCTGGCCGGGTAGCAGCCGGTCGAGCTTTGCAATGAGGTCCTGGAAATACTTCTCGTCATATACCGGAGCCACGGCGTCGAACAGGTCTTTGGATTCGGCATCGAAGGGCACGAATGTGCCTGAAAACAGTTGAATGCGTCGTTCAAATGCAGTTAGCTGGGCCGTCAGCCAGGCAGCGCGGCGTGTCAGGGTGTCGTTTTGAGAGCTCGAAGCAAAAGCTGCCAGCGACTTTTTCAGGGAGCCGGTTCTTTGCAGAAATGCATCTTTCGGGAATTGTGCGGTGTCTGTTTTTACCGGTCTCAGCGAGTCCGGGCCGTAATAGGCATCGACAAAATCGCCGTCGTACTGGCCTATCGACAGTCCGAGTCGGACGTATTCCCTGGCGATGCTGTCGAGGCGGGCGTTGTGATTAACCGGCGTCTCGCGTGTGCTGCATGAGGCGGTTAGCATTGAAATTGTTAGGATGGTAAAGTTTCGTTTAAACATAATAGCATGGGTTGAAACCTTATGCGGCCAATTCGAACTTAAAATACACAGGTTATTCGGAAACCCGCTGTAATACGGCGAAATAGCAGTGTGAGGAGAACTTAATTTTTGATTACAGCATGTTTTGGGTCCAAAATCCCGTTGAAAATGACCTTAAATCCTATTTCAGGTTCGATTCCTTTTGTAAAAATAACTCGAGAGTTATTTGGTTTCCCTGCCCGTTCTCTCATTGTTTGTTTTGTCAACCCAGGGTGAGTGCAGTATTTTCTATCGTCTTGCTCATATTTTGTCTAAGTTTATTTGGATGCTATGGTGGATAAATCCGAAGAGAAGGTAGCTAAATAGCTGTAATACAGTCATAAAATGGTTGCATTTTGTTCGTAGTCGATAGAAATCTTGTAGAACCCGGGGTTTGGGTGAAAAAAAGTTTTGTCGAAATTCTTCAGTGAAAATTCATTGTTATCCACATTTCCGGTCATTTTTTCCAAGTTCCGTTGGTTAATCAGAACAGGCATTTTGTATCCGAAACGACCCATATGTCATTTAGAGGTGTAGAAGTTTTACTTGCGCAGCCGTCACTATTGTGACTATGAGATGATTTTGGGGTAAACGAATAAGGTATTGGGGTGCCTGTACAATCCCTTCGTGACCCGGAGGCAGACAAAATTTTCTTCTGTTTTCATGTAACCGGTGAATATCTTGAATAGGTGAGCAATCGCTTCAATTTATTGAAAAAGTACTATTATTAATTTTAAGTCTGCATGTAACCAGTTAGTAATGTAAATAAAATTGTTTGTACTTAAAATGAATTTAAAATACAAATAAGTGGCTATTATTTTGTAGAAATATTTCCTAAAAAAGACTTAGAAATAATTGAAAAATTGACATAAACGTAATTTTCACGCACTTGTCATATAAAAAAAGTGCTATTTTGAGAGAATCTAATCTATACCTTTGTACCGTACATTTTGTTGACAAGCGATTGCAGCTAATCAATTACAAATCAAATACGTTATGAAAAATTTTACGTTTCTCTTTACCCTTTTACTATTGAGCCTGGGCTTCGCCTTCCAGGCCAATGCCACAACCAGTTGTGGTTGTGACAATAACGTTCTGACCAACGCCAGTTTCGAAAACGGAACTACCGGCTGGTCGAAATCAACCAACACTAGCTTCGGTACGGACGACGCGTACAACATGTGTGGGGACAAGAATGGGTTGATCTCCGGTTCGGGGTCTGTCTGGCAGGACGTTAACAACGTCGTGGCCGGAAGCACGGTCAACCTGAGCGTATATGGTGGTACGCACGATAATAGCAAGGTGCACGAGTTCAAACTGATCTTCCTGAAATCAGACGGAACCCAGATCGGTGATGCGGTAGTGAAGTCCATGAATTTCGAAGTAGGCAGTGGAAACCAGTTGCAACTTTACTCCATGTCGGCAACGGCACCTGCGAATACTGCAAAAGTTCGTTTCCTGCTGTATTCAAGCGGTAACTATTTCAAAGTGGATGCGGCATGTATGAAGATCACACCGCCTGCCCCCCCGGTTGACTGCGACTGCGTGAACTCCAACCAATATATTAAAAATGCAAGTTTCGAAAACGGAACTGCGAACTGGTCAAAAGCGAGCGGTACAAATTTCGGTACTGACGGTTCTTATAAAATGTGCGGCAGCTACAACGGTTTGATCACCGGCGCGGGATCTATCTGGCAGGACATTAATGTGGTGGCAGGTGCGAAAGTGGATGTTACTGCCTACGGCGGTACGCATAATACAGGTGCAACCCATCAGTTCAAGCTTACTTTCTATGATGGTGCCGGAAATAAAATCAATTCGGGTGAAGCGGTTGTGGACATGAACTACCAGGTGGTAGACAGCAAACTGAAACAATTCTCGATTTCAGCCACTGCACCGGCAGGAGCTACAAAAGTTCGCTTCTCGCTTGTTTCATCAGGAGATTATTTCAAAGTAGATGCAATTTGTACGAGCATTACGGAGCCGGCTACCTGCCAGGAATGTAACGGCAATACTTTGCAGAACCCAAGCTTCGAAAACGGTACCAACAACTGGAACGTAACCGGTACGCTGACAGTGGAGTCAACCTACGCGGTATGCGGTGTGAACGGCGCGAAATTGAGCGGCGCGGGTAAATTTTGGCAGGATGTAGAATTGCAGACCACCACCGGGAACCAGGTTACACTGAACATCTACGCAGCATACAGCACTTCCAATAGCCAGAAAATCCAGCTGGTATTCCTCAGCGAAGCGCAGGTTGAACTCGGTCAGATTACGAAGGACATTACAAAGGCGCTTACCAGCGGAACGTGGGGTCTTGAAAAATATACATTGGCGGGAACCGTTCCGTCGGGTAGCAAATACGTACGCGTGCTGCTTTCGTCCAATGGAAATGATCTGTTGGCAGACAACGCATGTCTTACTTTCTCAGGTCCTCCATTGCCGGTAACATTGTCTGCATTCTCTGCGAAAAAAGAAGGTTCAGTTGCACAGCTCGCATGGGCTACCACCGCTGAAACCAACTCGGCTTACTTTGAAGTGCAACACAGCCAGGATGGTAAAAACTGGACTGCACTGGCACAAGTGGAGGCAAAAGGCGAAAGCAAGGTACTCGAAACATACACCTATACCCACACTAATCCATTTGCCGTGAACCTTTACCGGTTGAAAATGGTGGATTTGGACGAAACATTCGCTTACAGCGCCATCAAGAGCCTGAACTTCGACGGCCAGGAGCAGCTGAATGTGTATCCTAACCCGACCGCAGACCGTATCAAAGTGAGCAGCAACCAGCAGGTGACTAACGTGAAGGTTTATGCTCAGACAGGTGCATTGGTGTTGAGCGCTACGCCGGATTCGGCTAACGAAGTAGATCTGACGAAACTCGCGCAGGGAACCTACTACGTGAAAATCAACAATGGTCCGTTGATGCGCAAAGTCCTGGTCGTACGGTAAGCTCCCCGAGCTCCGGATCGGTATTCCTGAAAGCCCTTCGTCCGCAGTTTCCGGACGAAGGGCTTTTGTTTACATATTAGTTTTAACTTTCGTATCTGAAAGTAACCGGTACACAGACTTGACAACAGTTATTAACCAACATACAAAGCAATCGGGGTACAGGCCATCGACGGCAAGCTCTTTGGTGCGGGAGGATTTTGGAAGCGATTTCAAATGGGGTGTGGCGACGGCGGCATACCAGATCGAGGGCGCCGTACATGACGATGGCCGGAGCGATTGTGTCTGGGATGTTTTTGCAAGAAAGAAAGGCAAAATCCGGAATGGTGATCATGCACGGCATGCCTGTGACTTCTACCACCGCTACGAGCAGGACCTGGAACTGGTGAGGGAGCTGGGATTTGAACAGTTCCGGTTTTCAATTTCGTGGTCGCGCATATTGCCGGACGGGCACGGGCGTGTGAACCAGGCAGGCATCGACTACTATAACCGTCTGATCGACCGGTGCATTGCGCTGGATATCGAGCCGTGGATCACGCTGTACCATTGGGATTTGCCGCAGGTGCTGGAGAAATCGGGTGGCTGGAAGAACAGGCGTATTGTGGACTGGTTTGCGGAGTACACCGCCGTGTGCGCCCATGCATTTGGTGACCGCGTGCGGCACTGGATCGTACTGAATGAGCCCATGGCCGTAGCCGGGCTTGGCTATACCACCGGCGAGCACGCCCCGGGGAACAAGGGGATCCATAATTTCCTGCCCGTGGTGCACCACCTGGCCCTTAGTCAGGCGGAAGGGGGCCGGGTGCTGCGGCGGCTGTTGCCCGAGGCGCGCATTGGCAATGCGATTTCCTGCTCTTACGTGGTTCCTAATAGTCAGAGCGCCGCGGATGTTCGGGCGGCGCGCCGGGCGGATGCGCTCATGAACCGGCTTTTTATTGAACCGGCATTGGGATTGGGCTATCCGAAGGACGCATTTCCTTTTTTATCCAATATCAAACGGTTCATGCGTGAGGGTGATCGCGAACGATTAAAATTCGATTTTGACTTCTGGGGCCTGCAAAACTATTTCAGTGTGGTGGTGCAGCATTCGTACCTGGCGCCGGTAATGTGGCTGAAAGAAGTGCCGGCCACGCTCAGGAACGTTCCTACGACCGGTTTGGGATGGGAGATCAGCCCGACAGGGATGTATGAGATATTAAAGCAGTTTCAGCGATACCAAGATGTTCGCGAATTGGTGATTACTGAAAACGGGGCGGCATTCAAAGACAAGCCGCAGGATGGTAAAGTGGATGACCATGAGCGGACGGGTTATTACCAAGAATACCTCGATGCCGTGAGAAAGGCGAAGAACGAGGGGGTTAATATTACCGGTTACTTTGCGTGGACGTTGCTGGATAATTTTGAGTGGGCACACGGTTATTCGGCCCGCTTTGGTCTGGTATTTGTAGACTTTAAAACGCAGGAGCGCACGGTGAAGGAATCGGGGAAATGGTTTGCCGGATTTCTTAAAAAGTCAGAAAAGTAACTTTGCTTCCAACTAATTCGGGAAAGGGTGTGTCTAACCGTCATATTAAACCCCTTTAACCATGAAAGTCCTGATTGTTTTATTCGGTTTGCTGGCCTGGATAGGCTGCCATGATGAAAGTGGCGACATCAATGAGCAGGTTTACGAAGCAGATGCAACCTGGACGAACATGCTTGCCACCGACGGTTGTTCATGGCATTTCTCTATCGCCTCCAAGGATTCGACCTATTCGGTGTTACCAAGCGAAGCGTCCCGGGCGAAAATAGAGAAGGAGCTGGGTAAGATCGAAGATTATTACAGCTTCACGCCGGTCCATTTGAAATACACCCTGACAGGCTCAAAAAGCACTGTACAATGCGGTTGGGGGCGCACTGCAACGTATGACGAAATCAAAGTCGTTGAAATTCACAAAAAATAATCCTTATAGATGGAGGATTTTCTTTGCCTCCTGTTCGGAATAATAAGGTATCAACTCCGCTTCATCAATAATCTCCTGCACCTGCTCTTCCGTGGCAGGTGTAGTTGCTTTAGGCCTTGGTTCCACGTGTTCTTCTTCGAACACAATCGTACCTTTTCGTTGGAGGTTTTGGAGGATTTCGAACACCAATGCTTCCTCGGTTTCACGGACGGCTTTTACGCGATATGTTTTCATGGTTTTTACCTGGTTTTGACTCTAAAGTAGCAAAAATTGTACCGGGTTGTAACTTTTGAAGATACTATATGCAACCTGGGTGCCGGCTTTTACATCATTGAGCAAACAAATCTCAGACTCCCATGAAAATTAAACAATTACTAACTTTCGTCCTGTCCGCGCTGTGTTATCTAAGCGTGTGTGCCCAAGGCGATAATGACAAACCTTACGTTACAAAAAACTTCAACGGCTCGTCCCTGAAAGAATTACAGGTTGAAACTTCCGGTGGCTCCATTTCGGTGTTGGGTGGTCAATCGGACGGTTTCAAAGTAGAGATGTACATACGCAGCAACGGCTGGAACGGCAATAAGGAGTTAAGCAAAGAAGAGATCGAAGACCGTCTCGAAGACTACGATATCCTGATCGGTACCGAAGGCAGCAAAGTGGTTGCCACCGCAAAAAGAAAAAACAACCTGCAATGGAATGAAAAGCGGAGCATTTCTATCGCGTTCAAAGTGACGGCTCCACGCAATGTGGCTACCAATCTTAAAACCAGCGGCGGAAGTATTAAAATCGCTTCTCTGACCGGGCCTCAAAACTTCCAGACAAGCGGCGGCAGCCTGAAAATCGACGACCTCGACGGTGTAATTCACGGCCGTACTTCGGGCGGCAGCATCGATGTGGCGCATTGCAGCAAGGACATTAACCTGCATACCAGCGGCGGAAGCATTAAGGCCAATGAGTTGAAAGGTAAAATCGAGCTCAAAACGTCTGGCGGCAGCATTGAACTGAACAAATTGAATGGCGACATCCTGGCGCATACCAGCGGCGGAAGCATTCGGGGCGAGGGCGTTGACGGTTCACTCGACGCCGGTACTTCGGGCGGTTCGGTGCGGTTGGCCGATGTTTCGGGTAGCGTGCGTGCCAATACCAGCGCTGGCAGCATCGAACTGGAACTGAAATCCCTGGGTAAATATGTTGATCTTTCTACATCCGCAGGCAGCGTGCGCGTAACGATGCCGCTGGATAAAGGCGTCGACCTGAACCTGAGAGGCAACAAAGTGGCTATCCCGCTCAAAAACTTTGACGGCTCGGCGGAAAAAGACCGTGTTCAGGGTAAAATGAATGGCGGAGGTATTCCGGTAACATTGTCGGCCAGCGCGGGTGGTGTTTACGTAAATCAATAATTACATACAATTAAGGTTCAGAAAATGGGCAGGCGGCTTACCGTCTGCTCATTTGTGTTTTAAAACCTGTTACCAAAATGCCGATGCTGCGTCAAAAGGAGAAAACAATCCCGACGTATGTATCAGAAAATTTTAAATGGTTTGCAGGACTTTTTCGGAATATCCCGGAAAGAAGCGCGCGGTGCCCTGGTAATGATGCTGGGCTGTGCCGTGATCATCTGGACCCCCTTCATTTTTCGGCGCTGGATTTTGCCTTTCGTGCCATCCGGGAGCCCGCCGCCAGAGCGGAGGGTGTTGGATAGTATTGCATTGCTATTGGAAAAACAGCAGGCAACAAAGTACAAGCCTCGCGACCGACCTGCTGCAACGGAACGGGCAGCATTGAGGCCCGAACAAATAAAGCTCGTCAGGTTTGACCCCAACACTGCCTCGGTACGCGAGCTGATGGGGGTGGGCATTTCCGGATTCCTGGCAGGGCGCATTGAAAGGTTCAGAAATAAGGGCGGGCGCTTCAATCGGAAGGAAGATCTGATGAAGATTTACGATTTCCCGCCGGACCTCTATGCGCGGTTGGAGCGATATATTGTGATCCGCGACCAGAAACCGGGTTTTGATGCAGCGCAGCAAAGTTCTTCAAAACCTTCTCCGGGTACAACCCGCAGGTATGAGGTAAAAAACAGCATTCAGGTATTCGACATTAACCAATGCGACACGACCGAGCTGATCCGCTTGAAAGGGATTGGCAGCAAGCTGGCCCTGCGAATTGTGAAGTTCCGTGACGGGCTCGGCGGGTTTCATTCTACGGAGCAATTCAATGAGATTTACGGACTCGATTCCATTGCCTTATCTGAGTTGAAGCGCTTCGCGAAGGTGGGTAGTGCGGTTAAAACGATCAACATCAATACTGCTACGGCGGAGGAGCTTGGGCGGCATCCCTACCTGAGGAATAGAAAGCAAATGCAGGTTTTGATCAACTATCGGACACAGCACGGGACGTTCGGTTCGCTGGAAGAGTTGCGGAATGTAAAAGTGCTGGACGAGGCGACGATACAAAAAGCCGGGCCATACCTGTCGTTCTGACGGTATGGCCCGGTTAGGAGAATATCTGTTGTTAGAAGTTGGGTTTCAGGAGGTATTTTGAATAGAACGTGTCGATCACTTTCACCGCCTCGTCGGGAGTATCTACCAGACTAATCAATTTGAGGTCTTCCGGATTGATATTATGCTCGGTCAGCATGGTTCCTTTGATCCATTCGATCAGACCTGACCAATAGGCAGTGCCCACGAGAACGATCGGGAAACGGCCGATTTTTTTGGTCTGGATTAACGTCATCGCTTCGAAAAGTTCGTCGAGTGTACCGAAGCCGCCCGGCATTACGATGAAGCCTTGCGAGTATTTAACGAACATTACCTTCCGCACAAAGAAGAAATCGAAGTTGATGCTCTTGTCGTGGTCGATATACAGATTGCTATGCTGCTCGAAGGGCAGTTTGATGTTCAACCCGACCGATTTACCACCTTGCTGGAATGCACCTTTGTTACCGGCCTCCATAATACCCGGCCCGCCGCCGGTGATTACACCGTAGCCGTGACGAACCAGTTTCGCCGCAATTTCTTCCGCGGTTTTATAATGAGGGTTGTCGGGTAATGTACGGGCGGAACCGAAAATGGAGACACACGGGCCGATCTTGGCCAGTTTGTCAAATCCCTCTACGAATTCGGCCATTACTTTGAATACAACCCACGAGTCAGCACTTTTGATTTCGTTCCAGTTGCGGTCTTCAAACGCCTCCTTGATCCTTTTCTCATCTTCCGGGACCGCCGGATTGAGGAGAGAAACATCCACTAATTCTCCGTTGGTAGGTTTTACTTCTTCACTCATATTTAGCATTCAATTGAGTTGTTGATCAGTATAATGGTAACTTTGTACCATTAACCCAATAATAAAAAACTTTTCACTCTGTCCGCTTTCGCTAACGAACGGTGGACTGTAATTAACAAAAAAGTAATGAGAAAAATTGCTATCGGCTCCGATCACGCAGGTTTCCCCTACAAGCAACCGGTTATCGACTGGCTTACCGCCAATGGTTTCGAAGTAAAGGATTTCGGAACATACAGTGCTGACTCGGCGGATTACGCGGATTTCGCGCATCCGGTGGCCAGCGGCGTGGAAAGCAAGGAGTTCGAAAAGGGCGTGTTGCTTTGCGGAAGCGGACAGGGAGTGTGCATTACCGCGAACAAGCACCAGGGCGTGCGTGCTGCGCTCGTATGGGATTTGCCGCTCGCACCTTTGGCTCGCCAGCATAATGATGCGAACGTGATTTGCTTTCCCGTGCGATTTATTGAGCTGGAAACGGCTCTGGCCAGCCTGGAAGCATTTTTAAGTACTGAATTCGAAGGAGGCCGTCACCAGACGCGCGTCGACAAGATTTCGTGCTAATAAGCTCTTTGGTAGATACCTTTCCAGGGGCTTAGAATATATTGCTTTTTCAATGCCGGAACCCGGTTCAGGAGTTTCGGCATGATATTCACCTTGTCGATCACGAATTCGGGCGGATCTTTACGGAAATTGTCGTAGACATGGATCACGCTGTCGAAATTGTCGAGGTTCTGCAAATCGTAGCTAGCCAATTCCCAGTTGAGGTAGGGAGTGGCGGTGAAATTATTGATGTACTCCCCTGAATTTTGTCCTAAAACCAAAATGCGCTTGTTCTGGATCTGCTCCGGCAAACTGGCCGGCTTGGCTCGCAAGTTTTCCAGCTTACCCATGGCAACGCCGGGTAGCACGCCGCGTAATCCCTGGTATTGGATCAAAACGATCATCGCGCCCATGAGTGTGAACTGCAACTCATCGGCCCAGCTGTTTTTCTTGAAACTCTGGAAGTAATGCGTGGCGAAGAATGCCGCCGGCGGAATGAATATCACGAATTGCATGGGTGCCAGGAACTGCATCAACGGGATCGTGAATACCGCGGCAATAAACCAAAGTGCCATCACCTGCTGAATGCGCGTCTGGTAGTTCACGAACCGGAGCGTCGTGAAAATCCGCATAAAACCCATGATCCCAAACCCTAGCGGCAGCAATAGCGACGCAAGCAGGGACGAAAAGTCGTTGAGGTTGTATTGTTTTACCTGGAATACCGAGGTGAGCAGGTTCCGGTTCAGGCTTTCGATTCCGTTGTTAAGGTAGAAAAACAGTACGACCATGAGCAGCGGGAATATGGAGCCGAACAAGCCCAGCAAATGATGCCGGAAACTGGAACCCGTGTAAAACAGCAACGCCAGAAACGCCCAGACCATAAACAGCGACGCCGGCAGGTAGAACAATGTAGCAATGCCGATGTAAAGCCCCAGCTCAAATACCTGCGTGGTTACCTCCCGTCTCACGAGCATTTTCACAATAGATCCGAATGCGAAAAGCAGAAACGTGTTCGCGAGCAGCATAGGCGACAATGTGCCCATGTCGAAGGAAATATTCAGAAACAGGGCGTACAATGCACCGGGCAGGAACGTGCGCTCAGGAAAAACGTCGCGGGAATGGATCACGTAGTTGAAATACAATATCTGCACGAGGGAAACGCCCATGGCGGCGAGCTGGTACACCCACTGCGCCCGGCCGAAGAGGCTGTCGATGAGCCAATAGGTAAGGCCCGAGAACGGGCTTACGTTGTCCCACACATCGCGGTAAAGCATAAACCCGCGCCCCATTTGCTCACCCACGAGCATCCAGCTCAGCTCGGGTATCAGCAACGGCGCTCCACCCAGGAAAAAAGGGAGACGGAGCAGCAGGAAGAATACTACTAAACTGATGGTCTGGTACCGTGCATTTACGCGAAAAAAACTAAGCAAGCGGCTGGTGGATTAGGTATCTTATGGGAATAAGTTTCACGAAATTACAATGCCGGGTTCTACAAAAACAAAATAAGTATGGATATTTGTACTTATTAAAAGGAGAGAGGGAATGATTTAGGAGATGTTGGTTTACATCATCCTAACTGGTGAACCAGGATGTGCGGTCAGGACCGGCTAAACCCCTCCGTTTAACATTCAAGACATGGAATCGAAAAGACAACAAAAAGTAGGCAGACAAATACAGAAAGACCTGGGTGAGATTTTCCAGAAGGATGCCCAGCATTTAACAAGCGGTGCTTTTGTAACGATCACGGCCGTGCGGGTAACGCCCGACCTGAGCATTGCACGCGCGTACCTGAGCTTCCTGCCCGATAAAAACAAAGCCATGCTGCTGGAAACGATCCGGGAAAATACCCGTTTCATCCGCCAGAAGCTCGCCGAACGCGTCCGTCACCAGCTAAGGATCGTTCCGCACCTGCAATTCTATATCGACGACACTGCCGAATATGCGGCTAAAATGGATCAGTTGTTTGCGGATCTGGTGATCCCGCCTGCACAGCCCGACGAGGAAGAAGATAGCTACTGATTTCAAGTTCGAGCCCATGGACATTTCCTACCGGATTGCCGTTCGCTACTTTTTTTCGCGTAACAAAAGGAGTTTCATTAGTCTGATCGCACGCATCGCTATGGCCGGTGTGGCGGTCGGGACGATGGCTATGGTAGTGGTACTATCGGTGTTCAACGGGATGGAGGACCTCAACCGAAAGATTTTCAAGACGTTCGACTCGGACGTGCGCATTGTACCCGCGGAAGGCAAGCGGTTTAAGATGACGCCGGCTTTGATGGATGAGCTGAAAGCGGTAAAAGGAGTGAAACTGGTGACGAAAGTGGTCGAAGATAATGCACTGGCCCGTTACGGAAGCCAGCAAACGATTATCCGGCTGAAAGGGGTCGACAGCACATTCGAACAGCAGAAACAGCTCGATACCGCCATTATAGAGGGCTCGGTGAAGCTTGTCGGGGATAATGGTACACCCTACGCGATCATCGCCGAAGGTATCCGGAATGCATTGTCTATCTCTCTTGACGACATATTCACGCCACTTGAACTCCTGTACCCACGTACCGGAACGAAAACGCTCAACCTGACATCCCCAGAGGCATTCAATCAGTTGAACCTGCGCCCGGGTGGTGTTTTCTCCATCGAGTCGCGCTATGACGATTACATTATTGCCCCATTGAAACAGGTCGAAAGCCTGATGGGATACAATGGGGAGCTTTCTGCCCTGGAAGTTTACACGGCACCGGGCTATACCGAGAAGGAAGTGAGCGAGGAAATCGGTGCGAAACTGGGCAAGGCTTTTGTAGTGAAAGACCGGGATTCGCTGAATGCGGATCTGCTCCGGGCAATAAAAATGGAAAAGCTTTTTGTGGCAGTCACCCTTTCCCTGATTATTTTAGTAGCTGCAATCAATATCTTTTTCTCGCTCAGCATGTTAGCGATCGAGAAAAAGAAGGACGTTTCGATGCTGTTCGCGATGGGTGCAACGCAGTCACTGGTTCGGAGGATCTTTTTAGCCGAAGGGGCGATTGTGGCATTTTCGGGCGCCATTGCGGGGCTTTTGGGCGGCATTGTGATTTGCTGGCTGCAAATGCGGTACGGCTTTGTTTCGATGGGTATGACCACCTCGCTGGTGGATGCCTATCCCGTTAAATTAATTTGGGAAGACATACTCTACACGGGCGTAATTGTCGTTATGATAACTATGGTTGTTTCGTACATCCCGGCCAGAAGGGCCGCAGAGGCGGGTGCGCTGCTGCGGGTGTAGCAATGGCCCGAAGACACCAGAAAATCGTTTATTAACTTATTTACATTGACTTACTTCCTAGCAATCAATCAGAAAGCGGATATGACCGGTGATATTAAAAGGCCTTCTTTGAACCGATTGATCTTTACAGTTTTTGGTATACTTTCTCTTTCATTCAGCGCTCCGGCCCTGGCTGGCGTCGATGCTGACACACTCTACAGAAGAAACCCAGGTACGGTAACTAAGCAGGGACCTTACCGGCCCGAAAGAGCCCGCAAAAGCGACATTATATATACCCGGCTGGATGTGCAGCTGGATTGGGTAAAACAGCAGGTGCCCGCATCCGCGATTTTGAAGTTCAAACCCCATTTTTATCCGCAGAATACACTCGAACTCGATGCAAAAGGGTTTGAAATAAAAAGTATTTCCATGCTGGATGCCGCTGGTGAATATGGCGACCTGACCGGGGAGGAAATTGCGGGGAAAGTCAAAAAGAAGCTCGAATTTACCTATGACAAGCGTAAGCTCACCATTAAGCTCGGGCAGGAATATACCCGTAAGGATACGCTTTTCGTGAAAATCGATTACATCGCGAAGCCAAACGATGTACCGAGAGGAAAGGAGGATGATAGTGCATCCGATAAGGGATTGTACTTTATTAATGCCGACGGCCTCGACGAAGGCAAACCCCGGCAGGTATGGACTCAGGGAGAGACCGAGGGCAGCTCCTGCTGGTTCCCGACGATCGACGCGCCGAACCAGAAGTTTACCCAGGACATTTACATTACTGTCGACAGTACTTATAAAACCCTTTCCAATGGCTTGCTCGTAGGGCAGGAGGAAGGTAAAAAAGGCTTGCGCACCGATCACTGGAAGCAAACCCGCCCACACGCTCCTTACCTTACGATGATTGCCGTCGGTGATTTTGCAGTAGCGAAGGATATGATGCCGAATGGTCTGGAATTGAGCTATTACGTGGAGCCGAAATATGGTGCCGATGCGCACGCCATCTTCGGGCGGACTCCGGAAATGATGGGTTTCTTTACCAATATTTTCGGTGTAGAATACCCGTGGGAGAAATATGCGCAGATTGCCGTGCGTGATTTCGTGGCGGGCGCTATGGAGAATACCACGGCGACAGTGCATGAGGAAGGCGTGCAAAATGATGCCCGCTCGCTCGTCGACGGAAATTCCGACGCGGTGATCGCTCACGAGCTCGCACATCACTGGTTCGGCGATTATGTGACGGCCGAAGAATGGGGGCAATTGCCTTTGAACGAGTCGTTTGCCAACTATGCCGAATACCTTTGGAGCGAGTATAACGATGGTCGGTTCGAGGCTGACTGGGGGAATTTGCAAGAAACAAAAGAATACCTGGCAGAGTCGGAAACCAAGCAGGTGCCGATGATTCGCTACTTTTATAAGGACCGCGAAAATATGTTCGACGCGCATTCTTACGCCAAGGGAGGCCGCATTTTGCATATGCTCCGGTCGCTGGTAGGGGATGATGCATTCTTCGCGGCATTGCAGCTGTATCTCAAATCGCATGCATTTGGTACAGCGGAAATTGATGAACTGCGTATTTCCTTTGAGAAAGTGACAGGCCAGGATTTGAACTGGTTCTTCGATCAGTGGTTCCACAGGCCAGGACACCCAACGTTGAAGATCGATCAGCAATTTGTGCCGGCTCAGTCAAAGGTGGTTTTGAAAATAAAACAAACACAGGATACGCTGGCTACGACCGTTTATCGCCTGCCTACGAAAGTGGATGTGTGGGTTTCGGGCAAAAAGAGCCGTTACGACGTGGTGGTAGATAAAGTAAACCAGACGCTCGAGTTCCCAGCGGCGAAAAAGCCCGACCTCGTGATATTCGATGCCGATGCGAACCTGTTGGCGGTTGTTGAACATGATAAGAACAGGCCCGAAATGGAGTTTCAATATGTCAACTCCGACCGGTTCCTGCATAAATACGAAGCATTATCCTCACTTGAAGGAGCACTGGCGGATACTACCGCACGCAAAATCCTGGTGAAGGCGATGGATGATCCTTTCTGGAAACTGCGCCAGATGGCGATCAGTAACTTCGCTGAATATGCTGGTGAAGGTTTCGCAGACATTGAAAAAGTGATCCAGAACCGTGCACAAAAGGACCCGCATCCGCAGGTCCGCTCGGAGGCGATCATTACGCTGGCATCGTTCGGCGACAATAATAGCGATCCGATTTTCAAATCAGCATTGACCGACAGCTCTTACCTCGTAGCGTCGGTAGCTATTGAGAAATACCTCATGAGCCAGCCCAACGACGCGGCGGAAGTAGCGGCGCAATTCGAAAATTCGCCTAATGACGCTATCATTACGTCGGTAGGTAATTATTACGCCGGCTTGGCTCAGCCTGAGCGCTTCGACTGGTTCCTCACGAAGATGAATGCGATGAAGCCGACGGAGAAATATAACTTCCTGCAAGTGTTTGGTAAGTACCTGATCAAATCAAAGCAGGATATCCAGCGCAAAAGCATTCCGATCCTTGAAGGCCTCGCGCGCGACAATTCTTCGTATTTCGTGCGTTTCGGTGCATTCCAGGCACTGGGGCTGCTGACCGACATTCAGGGCGTAACCGCGCTACGGAAAGACATTCGCGCCAAGGAAACTGAGCCGAAGCTCAAAGAAATGTACAGCCAGTTTGGCGATCTGTAACGCCCCATGGGATCACTACTTGGAGGAGAACTTGTCAGGTGTGGTCATTGAGGGTCAGGTGTAGTCATTGATTGTCATTTGTAGTCAGGTGTGGTCAAGGGGCAGTTATTGTATTCCACTGCCTATTCCTGACAATACCTGACTTTTTCATGACAATGCATGACTATTCCTGACTACAAATGACTCCTCCTTACAATACCTGACCACAAATGACAACACCTGACATTTCAGCGCCGTGTCACTGCGGATCGAGGTAGTAATCCAGGTTTTCCTTCGTGATAATATCGAGCGGCAGGAATTTGATCGCTGGAATTTCCTTTTTGAAAATCAAATGGTTGGCCAGCTGGTGAATACCCCAGTAGCCCTGTCCTAACGGATTTTGATTGATCAGGAAGTCGATAATGCCTTTGTTGAGGTATTGCTGGTTACGGCCGATAAGGTCATAGCCGATCAGTTTGATATCCTTCAATGCCTTCTTTTCAAGATAAGCTGCCACTTCAAATGCCTTTGAGTTGGTAACGTATATCGCACTTAGGTCGGGGTATTGCTTGCGTAGCTCGTCGAGCTGCTTATCGGGCCCTTCTTCGTCCGGGAAGTTGATTTCCTTGCTGATCACCTTAAATGTATCTTCCAGCTGCTCGCTTTTGAAATAGTCGCGGAAGCCTTCTTCCTTGGTAATCAAATGAGCCGAGTTGGAAATGTCCTCATTCACGTGCGCCACTAGCACAGTACCTGGTGAATGCAGCCCGAAACGCAGTATTTTTGCCGCCAGCGAGCCGCTCCGGTACGAATCCTGCCCGATGTAGCACAATGGGTTCACATGCTCGATCTGCGTGTTAAAAAGCACGTAAGGAATGCCCATTTCTGCCCACTCTTTGAAGAACGGTAACGCTTCCTTATAGAATATCGGCGCGATCAACAGGCCGTCGGGATGTTCGCGCCCCACTTCTTTGGCTTTGGCAATAAAAGAAGTGTCGGAATGCGAATTGAATATGAACTTGGTAATGCGTACCCCGTACTGCCGGAGTTCTTTCTCGGCTTTTTCAAGACCGTTGTGGGGTGCTTCCCAATAGGAGTCGAGGTTGGGGTCGGGGATAAGGGCCGCGAGGTTGAAAGCCCGCTGCGATTTCAGAGATTGGGCAATCAGGTTTGGCTCATAGTTCAACTCTTTAATGATGGCCAGGATTCGCTCCCGTACATCGTCTGCCACTCTGCCGCGGTTGTGCAATACGCGATCCACGGTGCCTTTGGAGGTTTGTGCCCTTTCAGCTATATCTTTGATTCTGACAATTTTCTTTTTCACACTCGACTATTATTCAGGGATTTTTCGGTTCCGTTCAGCAAATCTAACAAGTAATTATGAAGATGGGTTAAATAGCGTGCTTCTAGTGAAAGGCAACTATGCTGAACAAAATTTTTCAAATTTTTTTTATGATAAATTTGAGATTATTGACGCCGCACATTAGCTTTACCTGACTAAAAACAACTATTAGCACTGCTATGCGTGCACGAGCCCAATGTGCTTTTTTTAATGCGTGCTCGAACACTTTTTTAAATTTTGCTAGGAAAAACCAATTTGGCAAGTAATTTTGTAAATAAGATAAGAAAGAAAATTTTATTCTTTAATATTCCTAACACTTAACCTTTTCAGGAATTCATTTATTGAAATTCCTCTAATCCTAAACCTAAATGAAGCGTACGGCATCGTCTGTACGCTTCTTTGTTTTTATTCCTGCCTGAATTCGATCGCCACGTCGTCGCTGTCGACGTAAGAGGAACAGGTTAAGATCCAGCCTTCTGCGAGGTCGCGATCGGTGAGGACCTCGTTCACGCTCATATGTATCTTCCCGCTCGTGCACACGGCCGCGCATGAGGCGCAGCGCCCGCCTTTGCAGCTATACGGAAGCTGTATGCCACCGGCTAGTGCAGCATCCAGGATGGTGGAATGTGCGGGAACGAGCAGGTCGTATGTCGCGCCGTGGAAATTGAGCATAATGCGGTGCGGGTTGGAAATGGGTGGTGGCGGTGGGGGGGAAGGGATAACAAAGTTTTCTTTGCGGATCTGCTCGCTCCGGAAGCCCATGAAATGCAGGGTAATGCCAGCGGAACGCATCAGTTCAAACGGCCCGCAGATAAAGAACCGGGCATCTTCGCGGTTGAAGCGAATGGATTTGTTCACGAGCTGTTCCAACCGCGTGTTATTAATGCGCCCCTGAATGCCGGTCCAGTCCTCGGTAGGTTGGCTGTGAATGTGGATCACGCGCAGGCGCTCGGGAAACTGCGCCTGCCAGTCGGTCATGTCTTTCCAGAAAAGTGTGTTGCGTACGTTTCTGCTCGCGTAAATCAGTGTGACCTGGCTCTCGGTATCTTGCGTAAGTGATTGTTTTAAAAGAGAGAAGAGCGGGGTAATGCCGCTTCCGGCTCCGATCAGGACAATGTCCCGTGGCCCGGTATCTTCTTTTTCCAGTACAAACCTACCCGATGGTGCCAGCACACGGAACATGTCACCGGTCTTTACGATGTCGATCCAGAACCGAGATATTTCCCCGTTAGGTACTCTTTTGACCGTGATGGCCGGAAATGCGTCCACGCCCGGCGCGGAGCTCATCGAGTAAGAGCGGCGTACTTCGTGGCCATGCATTTCAATGAGGAAGGTCAGGAATTGTCCTGCTCTGTAATTTAGCATGCTGCCGTCGACCGTTTCGAAAATGAAGGTTTTGGCGTCGTCGGTTTCGCGGATAATTTCTCGGAGCCTTAATGGTATGGTGTGGTCTTCCATTTGCCTAGCTGGGATTGGATAATGGTAAAGCCTCCTGGGGCTGCTGCTGGTTCCAAACTGCCTCATATTCTGCCAGGAGCGCCCAGCAATGAGCCTCGCACGTCCAATGCATGTGCACGAGCGGGCTCACCGACAGCCTGTAAAGTACCGGGTTTTCATAGGCCGTCAGAAGGCCGGCTATAAAAAAGTAAAAGCCTTTGAAATCCTTAGCCGAAAAATCCTCTACCCGGATGCGCTCCGTGGCGCGGCCGAGCCGCATAAGCGACGTCGCAAGCAGAACCCGGTCCATGCGGTTACGGGTGGTTTTCAAAAGGTTTTCCGCGTCGTTTGCCACCAGGTCCCAAACCGGTAGCAATGCGGCGGGTTTGAATGCGGCCATGAGTCGCGAAACATGGTAAATGATCAGCGGTGTGCGCGGGTACTGGTGCGCGCAGCGAAAGGGAGCAGTAATATACCGGCGTGTTTCAATGACCGAGCGGATGTATTCAAAACTGGCTTCGTCGTGGACATTCAGCGGCAGGTTGTAATGCAAAATGCAATACAGCATATTGCTCAGCACGCTCACATCGAACTCCACGTACATATTCTTGCCAAACCAGGTAGAATAGGCGCGCAGTTGCTGGTATTCGGGATAAGTGTTTTTAATCCAGAGCTTTGTGCCGTTGGCATGAAGCGTCAGTTTTTCTTTTAACCAAAATAATTCTTCCGCCGAAGGATTGGTAGTCAGGTAGGCAAATGCGGTATCGTCGATGTCGTCGGGAATGCGGAAGTGCTCGAAACGGTGAAACCAACGGCCATTCGGGAAGTGGCGTGAAGGTTTGGTTTTCCAGAAATTATAGGTTTTCAGGCCGTCTTTATTCTGAAAATCGGGATAGTTGGCGGTTACCCGGCTGTGGATAGCGTCAATCTGCACCTGACTTTCGGAACTGCAATATTTGCGAATGGATTGCAGCGTGAATGCCGTGATCGCCGAAAAGAACATCGTTGTATCGGGCCGCCGGTAGCCGATTAGGTGGTTGGACCGCTGTGCCGGGAAAATGCCTTTGGGGAACAATGCATTACCGGTCGATTGTAATGCTTCAATGCGGTCGATAAACTTTTCGAGCGGTGGCTTCATGCGCCGAAGCTAACAAAACGCCTCAAAAAAAGAAACCCTGCCGGGCTGTGACAGGGTTTTCAATGCATATGTTTCAGGCGTTAAACTCCTTCGGCTACTACTTCTTTCACATCGGGTACCATGCGGGTGAGCAGGTTTTCGATACCGGCTTTCAATGTGAGCGTCGACGACGGGCAGCCACTGCAAGAACCTTGCAAAAGCACTTTCACCACGCCCGAATCTTCATCAAACGAATGGAAGTTGATCGCGCCACCGTCGGACTCAACGGCCGGACGTACATATTGATCCAATGCAGCCTTAATTTTCTGCACTGTGTCGGAATCCCGCGCATCCACGATCAGCGTGTTGCTATCGATTGTTTTTTGTTCGAACACCGGGTGATTTTCCTCAAAATAGATCTTGATGAACTGCTTCGTATCGCGCAATACTTCCTCCCAGGCAATATCGTCGCCTTTAGTAATGGTAATGAAGTTGCTTGCGATGAACACGCGCTTCACGTGCGGGAACTGGAATAGGTCGGCCGCGAGCGGTGAAGATTTGCCTTCTTCCAGCGCTGCTTCCAGTGAAGGGTAATCGAACGAAAGTCCGTCGGGTACCAGCTCGAAATTCAGGACGAACTTCATTGAGTTGGGGTTGGGGCTCAATTCGGTATATACAAAAATAGGTCGTGACAACATTGGGATGGTCGATATTGATAGGGTAAAACAACTTTCCGGTTTAGAGAACACCGAATGCGGCTTTTTGGTTTGGCGCGGGGCGCATTAGCCAATAAAAAACCCGTCAAACTGGTGCCTGACGGGTTCTTTTAACTTCTTTGGAAGTACTAACGGGTGCGTTGATTACGCTTCCGCAGCAGCTTCAACCGCGATCGGTTCGATGTGAACGTAAGATCTGTTTTCACGGGTCTTACGGAACACTACGTTACCATCAACCAATGCGAACAATGTGTGGTCGCGGCCGATACCTACGTTCTTACCTGGGTTGTGCTTGGTTCCACGCTGACGAACCAGGATGTTACCTGCTTTTGCCAACTGGCCACCGAATAATTTTACACCAAGACGCTTACTTTCCGATTCACGTCCGTTTTTTGAGCTACCTACACCTTTCTTATGTGCCATGATATCTTATACTTAAATTGTAGTTTCCTGTTTTGAACTGTTTCAGGCTTCCGCCCGATGATTAGGCAACGATTTCGTCGATGCTGATTTTGGTCAGATACTGACGGTGACCGTTTTTCACACGGTATCCTTTGCGGCGTTTCTTTTTGAAAACGATCACTTTCTCACCTTTCAGGTGTTCTAGAACGGTTGCTTTTACAGAAGCACCTGCTACTGTCGGAAGACCTACCTGTACTGTGCCTCCGTTATCAACGAGAAGGACTTTGTCAAATACAAGTGCAGCGTTCACGTCACCTTCAAGCCTATGCGTGAAGATTTCGCGACCCTTTTCAACTTTAAATTGCTGACCTGCGATTTCTACGATTGCGTACATGTTAATAATTATATTAAACTGGATTCAAAATTTGAGGTGCAAAGATAAAAAGAGAGTGACAGAATTACAATGTATTAGGCGGAATATTCCGGTTTTTTTAATATCTCGCAAGAACCCCGGCCGGCATTCAGGGTAAGGTACGGTTTGGTTGTCATCAGTAGGGCATGCCTGTGTTTGAATAATAAGTGGCCGATGTAGTTAAAAATGCGCAAAAAGTTACCTTTATATGGTTCAAAGGCGGTCCCGCGTTTAGACAGGGAGCGTAACGGGTTGCCTTAACAAAATTTAACAGGTCGCGCTTTTACTTTTACCTATTATTGGGGTCTTAGAGACAGTAGATTTAGAAAACATGAAGATAAAAGTCAGTCGGTGGGTTTTAATGGTTCTGTTTCTTGTATCATTCGGGTGCCTCGCTCATGCGCAGGGCCAGGGTGGTTACCAGGTGGGCGATGTCGTATCGAATTTCCGTTTGAAAAATACGGACGGAAGCATGGTGTCGTTTTCGGATTTTGCCAGTTCGAAAGGTGCGATCGTGGTTTTTACAAGCAACCATTGCCCGTTCGCGAAGGCTTATGAGGACCGTATTATCGCCCTCAACAACAAATTCTCAGGGCAGGGGTACCCGGTCATCGCTATTAACCCGAGCGACCCGGGAACGCACCAGGACGACACTTTCGAAAAAATGAAGGAACGTTCTGCGGCCAAGCACTATGGTTATCCTTATCTTGTTGACGATATGCAACAGGTGGCCCGCAAATTCGGGGCCGGTCGTACACCACAGGTATTTGTGTTGCAAAAAAACGGCGCACAGTTTGTGGTTCGGTATATGGGGATGATCGACGACAACCCCCAGGACGCCGCCGGTGTGACCAAATTGTACGTCGACGAGGCAGTAAGCAACCTCGTGAGCGGCAAACCCGTGGTAACCACCATCACGAAACCGGTGGGCTGCGCCATCAAGTGGAAAAATCAGTGATTTTTGAAGCAAATTGCCCTATGACCAGAATTTTAACGTGCCTCCTCTCCATAGCTTTGTTGTTGCCGGCGATCAGCCAGGCACAAACAAAAAGCAAGAAGTTCTCCAATGAAGGGGAGTTCACCAGTAACTGCGAAGGTCCCGCGGTGGACGAAGACGGCAACGTCTACGCCGTAAACTTCGCCCGCGACGGTACGATCGCGCAGCTCAGTAGAAAGGGCAATGCAAGCTTTTTCGTGACCTTGCCGAAAGGCAGCACGGGCAACGGAATCCGGTTTGTGAACAAAAACACTTTCTATGTGGCCGATTTCACAGGGCACAACATCCTGAAAGTGGATATGATCACGAAGGATGTTTCCGTTTTCGCGAACGAACCTAAAATGAACCAGCCGAATGACCTCGCAGTAACTGCTTCCGGCCACGTTTTCGCTTCCGACCCCAACTGGAAAGACGGTACCGGGCAAATCTGGCACATCACGCCCGAAGGAAAAGTGAACCTCGCATTTGGTAATATGGGAACTACCAATGGCATTGATGTTAGCCCGGACGAGAAGAAACTGTACGTCAATGAAAGTGTGCAGCGGAATGTGTGGGTGTTCGACCTCGCGGCAGATGGTACATTATCCAATAAGAAACTGCTGCACCATTTCGAAGACGGAGGCATGGACGGAATGCGCTGCGATGTGCATGGCAACCTCTATATTACCCGTCACGGGAAAGGAGAAGTAGCGGTGCTTTCTCCCGAAGGAAAAGTAATTCATATCATTCACACAATTGGAAAGAAGGTTTCGAACATCTGTTTCGGGGGCAAGAATGGTAAAACCTGCTACATTACGTTGCAGGATCGCGGCTGCCTGGAAACTTTCAAGGCCAAAACTGCCGGTCGTGAGTGGGCGATGATGAAAGCATTCGCTGCCAACAACAAAAAATAGCCGTTTAATCAAAGTAACCTTTCCTGGACTTAATCCGGCCCATGTGCTTGGAGTTGTGAAGTGTTTTATATTAACTTTGTATTTCAAAGTACTTTAAAAAAACTTAAACGATGCTTAGAAACCTGGTCAACTATTTGGAGGGCAATTTGAAAGTGGCGCTCCTTGCATTTGTTTCCGCCGCTGCGATGGCACTATTGACTGTCAGGATTACCCTGCAAAACTGGGATTTCGTTTTTCTGGCCTGGAACCTGTTTCTGGCGTGGATACCATTGCTTTTCATCAAATGGGTCTGGGAAATGGAGAAACGGAAGTCAGCGCCGTTCGGGATTCTGATGATCTATCTGGCGGTTTGGCTGCTGTTTTTCCCGAATGCTCCCTACATCATCACCGATTTGAAACATCTCCGGTTCGTGCCTGAAAACATGCTTTGGTACGATGCGCTGATGATTTTTACATTCTCGCTGGCAGGTTTTATGACCGGTCTTTACAGCATCCGCATTGTTCACCGCATTATTGCTCACCGCTGGAACGAGCGTTTGGCGTGGTTCGCGATCCTGAATTCGATGATTCTGAGTGGTTTCGGGATCTTTCTGGGGCGTTATGGCCGCTGGAACAGCTGGGACATCGTTACGCAGCCAGGCGCGCTCGCGAAGGGCATTTACCATAGTTTAAGGGATCCGCTGGCGATCAAACACACCATTACGTTTTCGTTCGTGCTCATGTTGTTGTACTTTGCGTTCCATATTTTTGCCGAACTGAAACAACATGAACGGACCCATCGATATTCTTAAAGCCGTCCGAAGCTTCCGTTACGCAGGTGCGGGGATTTACAGCCTGTTCCGCTACGAAAATAATGCGCGCATTCACCTGATTGCGTGCGTAGTAGTGGCTATTTCAGGCGTGTTTTTCAACATATCATCCACCGAATGGTGTCTGATCGTGATCCAGATCGGGCTCGTTTGGGCGGCGGAAGCATTCAATACTGCTATTGAGAAACTCGCCGACCTGGTTTCGGCCGATTACCATCCGGTGATTAAAGTAGTGAAGGACACCGCCGCTGCCGGCGTATTATTGTTGGCTATTTCGGCGGTTATAGTAGGAGGAATTGTGTTTATCCCAAAAATCCTGCTGCTCTTCTAACACGATGCCTGACCATACTTGACAACACCTGACTATACTTGACTATTTCCAACAATCACTGATCGTTATTTTTACATTTTGATACGCTTATGAACCCGAATCAGGATTCTTTGCATACTTTGAACGAGATCCGCGACCTGATGGAGCGCTCGTCGAAGTTCCTATCCCTCAGTGGTTTGAGCGGGGTTTTTGCTGGCATATTCGCGCTGATCGGCGCAGGGGCGGCGTATGTTCGCTTTAAAACCGACTGGCTGACCGAGATCTTGGCTCCATTGGGTACTTACCAAGGGCATTCACGCGAGGATGTGATCGATTTTTTGTTTGTCGACGGCCTTTGCGTGCTCGTGTCGTCGCTTGCGGTGGGGATTATTCTTACGGTACGCAGGGGGCGGAAAAAAGGCCTGACGGTTTGGAATGGCAGTTCAAAGCGGTTGTTGATCGCGATGCTTATTCCGCTGGCAACGGGCGGTATATTTGCTCTGGCAATGCTGCATTACGGCTTCATCTGGCTGGTGTTCCCGGTAACGCTGTTATTTTATGGACTGGCGCTGGTGAATGCGAGCCGGTTTACTTACCCGGAAGTGTTTTACATGGGGATTTCCGAAATCGGGATAGGTTGCATCGCATTGTTCCTGACGGGCTATTCGCTGATATTCTGGGCGATAGGTTTTGGTATGCTGCATATTGTTTACGGCCTTACCATGTATAACCGGTACGAAAGGGAGAAATTGCCAAGTGGAGAGTTGCCAGGCGGCCGGCGGTCCGGTGGGAAATCGGGCCTAGCAATAGTGCTTTTAGTACTCGCCTCGGGCTCGGTTTGTTTGGCGCAGGTGCGGATGCCATCGGACAGTACGGCATCAAAAGCGCGAAAATGGTATGATAAGGAGACTATTTATTTAAGAAATGGGAATAGTTTTGTCAAAAACAATGTCGTTTACGCCGGACAAAAGGCATTGCGGAACGAATTTATGGTTTCGCCGGAAGGCCTCGGCCTCTATCTGAAATCCAGGAGAACGCGCAGCATCGGGCTGATTATTTCACTCGCCGGTTCGGCTGGTTCGGTGATATCGCTGCTCTCGGGCAACCGCGACCATTTGAAGACCTTTTTCTGGATATCGGTCGGTACGGGCCTGGTGGGCTCGGGATTTACCATGGCCGCCAATAATCAACGTGACCAGGCAGTTTGGATCCGTAATCGGGATGCCATGCTGTTTCTGGAAGCCAATCAATAACGCGCTCGGCGCAAGGCGGTCGGGCGTTCGCGTAACAGGGAATTTGTAATGGAGTGGTTAGAAAAGTTTAACAAGGTATTTGAAAGTAAGATCAGGCTTGGGCTTATGTCCGTGCTCGTGGTTAACGATTCCCTGAGTTTTAACGAACTGAAAGAACTGTTGCAGCTCACCGACGGTAACCTTGCCTCGCATTTGAAAGCATTGGAAGAAATTAAATACATCGAATTCCAGAAGCAATTCAACGGCCGTAAACCGCTCACTACCTACAAAGCCACCGAGGACGGACACAAGGCTTTTACGGAGCATTTGCAGGTTTTGGAGAATATGATCAAGCAGAATTTGTAAAGGAATAAAGGGGAAAGAAAGGAAGCAGCAGGAAACGCAGATTCGGTCAGCCGGGTCTGCGTTTTTTGCTTTTATACCATTTAATTTTTCATACGGGCAGCTGGTACATCGCTTTTGGTGTCTCCACGGGGCTGACGGTTTATTGAGGTTTTTGCGAACAATTAATCCTGATCGTTATGAAAAATACCCTTTTAGCTTTCCTGATAGTTGTTGGGTCTGGGTTGCTGATGAGTTGTAACGAAGACCTAGCGGGCGTACCCACGAAGCCTTCCGAGGATTTTAATGATGTAGATGTGATGCCATTTGCGTCAGATTCCGTAGATGTATTGATTGCCGGCGCTATTGATGCAGGAGGCGATCGATGGAAGGCATGTTATTGGAAAAATGATTCGATTCGTATACTGGACGAACATCTTTCTTTTGCGAATGATATTGTCGTAATGGACAGCAAAGTAATAGCCGCGGGAAAATATGACGAAAAACCGTGCTTATGGAAAGATGGAAAACGGATTTTGCTGGACTCGGATAAAAATGGAGAGGTGAAGGCTATCGGTGTGCATAATGGTGTGCTGTACCTGGTTGGCGAGCTTTATGAGACCCCGACGAACTTCCGCGCATTTGTATGGACGGACGGCAAAATGACTTTTCTGAATGATAGTAAAGGATATGCCAGCGATATCGATTTCGAAGGGCAAGACACTTACATCTCAGGCATGGATGCCGAAAAGCCGTGTTTCTGGAAAAACGGCAAGAAAACAGTGTTATCGGAAACCTTTGGGCATGGTTATGGCATTGAAGTCGTCGGGAATGACGTATTCGTTGGAGGAGAGTATAGGCCGACAAACGGGGGCTATTTTCTGAGTGGTTATTGGAAAAACGGATCGTTTCAGTCGTCTGGCGGGAATGACTGCTACATCTGGAATATCGGCGTCGATCGCGGCGAGGTCTTCCTTGTGGGAAGCGCCGCTTTAACCCAGCAGTCGGATGTGGCGATGGTTGTGGCTGGGGAGGGAAAAATGGTGTTGAGTACTCCGGAGAATAGTATGTCCGGTGCGACCGATATCGCTTTTAGTCTAAACAACCGGTATATTTTAGGCACATGCACAGATCTCAGCCTGACTCAGCAAAAACAAAAGGTTTGTTACTGGTTGAATAACAAACGGCATCAGGTAACGCAGGACAGATCTTTAGGAATGAGTATTTGTCTTTATCCGCGAAGATAGACCGTTATTCAAACACAAAAAGGCTGGTAACAACCAGCCTTTTTGTGTTTGAATAACGGTTTTATCAGAACTTCACAGGCACTGAGAAACCAACCTTATCCCATTGGAAATCCAAGGCAGTGTCTTTCACATTGAAGGTCAGTTTTTCTTCGGAAGCAGGATAATTTTTATTAGGAACTTTCACTTCCAGTACGTTTTTCGCTTTGTGCTTTTCGTATTCGTAAGCGCCCCATTGGCCGAGCTGGCTATTCAGGATTACTGTCCATTCTTTTTCGTTAGGAACAGCTACGAGCGTGTAAGTTCCTGCTTTTACGGCCTTGCCGCCGAACGTAGCGTCTTTCTTGAATGTAATTTCAGTGGCTTTGTCAGCTCCGATGCGCCATGGTTTGCCATAAGGTTCGAGACTGCCGCTTCCGGCTTTTCCGAACAGCACGCGGCCTTTTTTGGAAGGCTGGCCATAGGTGATGCTCATATTTTTACCTTCGGCGGTAACATGCGGGCTTACCGGCTTTTCTTGTGCAGATGCCCAGGTGAATGCGATCAGGGTAAGGAAAAGCGACAACAAAGTGGTTTTCATAAGTCGTGTAATTTTTGGTAAATGATTGGTGGTCTAAGAACTACGAAGCAGCAAGTAAGGCATTCGGCGGTTGCGAATCAAGCGACTTGTAGCCAAAATCAGCGGATTAGCTACTCCATTAACAGAGATTAACATTTGGACCGTCAAAACCGGGTTTTTGGGTATTTCAGTTTATATTTGAATAATGACTTCTGAAACAAACCCATCTGTTAGAACCCGTTTTTTCGATACCAAGATCGAATTCCTGAAAGGCGTAGGCCCACAAAAGGCCGCATTGCTGAACCAGGAACTGAATATCTTTACCTTCGGCGACCTTATCCAGCATTATCCTTTCCGGCACGAGGATCGAAGCATTTTTCACAAGCTTAGCCAGCTGAACGAACAAATGCCTGCGGCGCAGGTGAAAGGGCGGCTGCGTGATTTTGCCATCGTGGGAGAGGGGAGTAAGAAGAGATTAGTAGGCACATTTCAGGACGGAACGGGCTATCTGGAACTGGTGTGGTTTCAAAGCATTTCCTGGTATGAAAAGTGGCTGAGGCCCGGCGGGGAATATATTGTTTACGGAAACCCCATCGCTTTTGGGGGCAAATGGAGTATTACCCATCCTGAAATAGAAGTATTAACCCCGGAAAATGCCGCCGCGGGCTACTGGCAACCCATTTATCCGCTTACTGAAAAGCTGCGCAAGAAATTTCTCGATAGCAAGGCTTTAAGTAAAATGATGCGGAGCCTGCTCGAAATCGCGCACCCGCATATACGCGAGACATTGCCTGCCCCATTGGTGGAAAAATACAGGCTGGTTTCGAAGGCGCAGGCCCTCTGGCATTTCCATTTACCGCAGGATGCCCGGACGCTTCACCAGGCCCAGCGGCGGCTGAAATTCGAAGAGCTATTTTACAACCAGTTTAGGTTAATCAAAAATAAACTACTGCATAAGACCGAGTACCCGGGATTGATTTTTGACAAAACAATGCTGGTAAAGGAGTTCTACGAGCAGCATTTGCCTTTCAAGCTTACGGGCGCACAGATACGCGTGCTGCACGAGATCCACGAAGACCTGAAAACCGGCAAGCAGATGAACCGGCTGCTGCAAGGAGATGTGGGTTCGGGAAAGACGATCGTGGCATTCATTACCATGCTTTTCGCACTCGATAATGACGCGCAAGCCTGCCTTATGGCGCCCACCGAAATCCTCACCGACCAGCATTACCAGGGTCTCAAAAAGTTTGCAGACCTGCTCGGTGTCAACATTGCCAAACTCACTGGGTCTACTAAGAAAAAGGAACGGGACATTATCCACCGCGAATTGCTGAATGGTACCCTGCATATTATAGTCGGTACGCATGCATTGATCGAAGATGCGGTACAGTTCAAAAACCTCGGCCTTTGCATTATCGATGAGCAGCATCGCTTCGGCGTAGCTCAGCGTGCTAAACTTTGGGCCAAAAACACGCGCATTAACCCGCACATGCTCGTGATGACGGCCACACCCATCCCGCGTACGCTCGCGATGACACTGTACGGCGATCTGGATATTTCGGCCATTAACGAATTGCCCGCCGGTCGGAAACCGATTAAAACGGTCCACCGGTTTGATAAGCACCGCTTGTCGGTATTTGGGTTTTTGAAGGAAGAAATTGCGAAAGGGCGGCAGGTGTATATGGTTTATCCACTGATCGAAGAGTCCGAAAAAATGGATTTGAAAGACTTGATGGATGGCTATGAAAGCGTCGCGCGGGCTTTTCCCGGTGTGCCGCTGAGCATTGTGCACGGTAAAATGCGTTCGCAGGACAAGGATTTTGAAATGGCACGCTTTGTGCGGGGAGAGACGAAGATCATGGTTGCGACGACGGTGATCGAAGTGGGCGTGAATGTGCCGAATGCATCGGTCATGGTGATCGAGAATGCGGAGCGGTTTGGGCTGTCGCAGTTGCACCAGCTGAGAGGCAGGGTAGGGCGCGGCGCCGAGCAGTCGTATTGTATTTTAATGACGGATTATAAGCTCAGCAAGGATACCAAGCTGCGCATCGATACCATGTGCAATACTAATGATGGTTTTGAAATAGCCGAAGTGGATTTGCAACTCCGCGGTCCCGGCGATATTTCGGGAACGCAACAAAGCGGGCTGGTCGATTTACTGGTGGCCAATCTGGCCCAGGACGGGGAGATATTGAAAGCCGCGAGGGCGTCGGCAGAAGAAATCCTGACGGCCGATCCCGATCTGCTCCAGCCGGTTCACCATCCCATACGCAACCATCTTGAAAATCTGCGCAAAGAAGAAACCAACTGGAGCCGGATCAGCTAATCAAGGTTTTATTTCACGGATTTCGTTGGCAAACTCATATGTCTGCGGGCGTGTCACGTGCAATGCAGCACCCAGCGACGTTGCGTAAGGCAGATCCGATACGTAAACTTTGTGGTTTGGATAATGCCGCGCCAGGAGCCTTGTGAATATTTCGTTCCGGGCAAATCCGCCGTCGACATAAATAGCGTGCACGTCGTTGATATTCACCAGGTCCAGTGAGACGAAGAGCAGCTCGGTCAATCCTTTTATTAAATGATGGTATGCAGCCTCTGCCGAAGCAAATGCGCTGATCTGCCATTCCTGAGTGTTGGGTTCCGGGAACGGACCGTTGCCGGTCATGCAGGCGGTGTAGAATTTCGGCGTATCCTGGTTAAGGATTTCGTCGTTGAAAGCTACTTTTTTATAAAAATCAGGTTCAACCTTAAAGTATTCGACAATGCGTGCCACCTGGTAATCGTGCTCGCGGCCCATGAACAGGCGTGATGCGGTAACGCCGCTACCCTCGGGTGTGAGATAGTTCATACAGTCGCGTTCGAGCTGGTAGGAAGTCAGTGGTTTCGACGCGAAAGAGTTGAAGTTGATACACCAGGTGCCGGTTGAAAGCAATACGAAAGGCTTTTTAACAGCCATGCGGTAAGGTATCAGCGCCGACGAGCTGTCGTGCAGCCCGAAACCCGACTGAATGCCCTTGTCGCCATGGCGATAAATGAACGACGACGACGCCAACACCGGTGCGAGTTTCTTATGGATGCCTTCTGCCTTCACCCACTCGTGGTAATCCCACATTTCGAAGCTCCACAATGCGGTATGGCAACCGAGCGAGGTATAATCGCTCACTTTGCGGCCGGTGAGGAGGTATAAGATGTATTGGGGTAAATGTAAAGTCGTCGCGATCTGGCTGTAAATCTCCGGTTTGGTATGTTTGAGCCAGTACAGCTGCATCCCCGAGTTGAGCATTCCCATCGCCGGCGAGCCGGTTTGGAGGGAAATACGGGTAGGGTCGCCGTAGGTGCTGTAAAACTGTTTTAGCAGATCTTCCGGGAACGGTTTGAGGTAAGAATACAGCGGGGTAAGCGGACGATTGGCAGCGTCGAGGTGCACCAGGCTGGCACCATACCCGGCCACATTCACAGCCTTGATGTCAAATTCCGGATTGGCCAGAAGCTCGGCCCAGCGGTCCTGCACCCATTTGGTCAACAATTCACAATCTTCGGTAGGGAAGCCGTCTTCGTCAACTGTTTCTGGGAGGGATTCTGAAAACTCATGAACGATATCATACTTCTCGTTGAAAAGTATATACTTCTTATTGGTCCTGCCAATATCAAAAACCGCTGTTACTTTCATTACTGGAATATCACTTTTTTACCCGGAAATGTATTTTTTCGGTCAATATAGTGACTTTACGTTAAAACCAATACCCTTATCTGTTCTTTTAAAATCTTTGCAAAAAACCACAAAGTGCAGGATACTTTCAGACTGATTTTTCCAGTATCGGGCGGAACACTTTCGTCCATCTTTTGTAACCTTCTTCATTCATATGCAGGCTGTCGCTCACGAAGATAGCGCCGTCTGGCCGTCCGTTTTTGAGCATGACCGGCCACACGTCGATGTAATGGTGGTTCTTGTCTTTTTTAATGTAATCCTGAATGAGCTTGTTCGCCTTGATCACATCTTCACGTTTCGCCCAGCGTGACGGTGACGGTTTCAGCGATACGCCATACAACTGTACATCCGGCTGTTGCGCGCGAAGCTTTTTCACGAGCGTCACGTACGCGTCGCGCACCTGCTCGGGCGACTTCGGCTTTTTACCGAACATATCGTTCTCGCAATAGATCACGACCGTCTTCGGTTTGTATTTGGTAATCGTGCGATCGGAATAATGGATTACTTCCGGCAGGGTAGAGCCTCCGAAGCCGCGATTAATGATCGGCAGCGGCGCGAGGTCGTTCACCGCATTGGGCCATTTGGTAAACGAAGAGCTTCCTGTGAAAACTATTCCGCCCGGCGCGGGCATGTGCTCCGCATCTTTTCTCTCGAATTCCTTAATAGCACCCTCCGAGCGGGTCACATCGTAATCGGGCTCCCACGGGCCGGCGAGGTTGGTGGATTGTGGTTTATGACAGGCGCTGAATGCAGCGAAAAGGACAATCAGAAAGTGTTTTTTCATTACTAAAAAAAATGGATATGGCCTTAAAAGCCATATCCACGGGGTTTTTAATGCAACAATGGTGAATTTTTCGGTTCCAGCAATGCTGCTAGTCTTTGAAAAAGTACCGAAGTCCCAGCGAGACGCTCGGCAGCGTGAGGTTGGGGCTTAGCTTGTAGTCGAAAGTTTTGGTTTTGGTGGTATTGCGGGTTCCCCAGGGTTCTCCCTTATCGATCGTATAGGATACGTAAAGCAGGTTCACGAAACCCAGTGACGCCGTGAGCCACCACCTTTCATTCAGCGCGTAGTAGGCACCTGCCGAGACACCGAATTGTGGAGAAATGTGATGTTGCCGGTGAAGCAGGTTGTCGCTGGATTGGTTCGGCAGTAATTTCGAGTAGCTATAAAACACATTCACGTGCGGTCCGCCGAATATTCCGAATTTATCGGAAAAGTGCTTGTAACGCTGCCAGAAGTACCCTGTATTCACCCCGAAACCCGTAATCCCTTCGAATTTTTCCCGTGTTCCGTCCGGGTATACGGTTGCTTTTTGGCCGTACAACGAAGTACCGATGTTGAAGCCGGATGCTTTGTTGGCAGTTTTGAATTTGCCGAAACTCGCGTCGATGTTGTAACCGTAGTTGGTGGCAGTAGGATAGTCGTCCTGGTTGGTATTGTTAAAATTGAGGCCTACGGTAGCGCTCACAAATTTTTTGCCTTCGAGCTGTGCGAAACCAATGGTGATCGAACATGCGGTGAAGAGCCACGAAAGTAAAATGATCTTTTTCATATTCGATTTAGTTGGATTTGGTTAGGTACCATGAAGCCCGCAGGCCGAAATAGCTCTGGATGCCGGAAGTAGCGCCCGCATTGAAATGGAAAGTGTCCCAGTCTTTCATATGGTAATATTGAAGATTGACCGAGAGCACATTCAGGTCGGATTCGATGGCGAAACGGGGAGAAATGCGGTAAACGATACCCGGACGAATGTAAATCCCGCCGCCGTAACCATTGCTGGTTTCGTCATCACTGGCTGTATTTTTTCCATGATAGTAGGACAGATTAACACTTGGTTCCAGAAAAACCGCCCACTTCTCGCTGAGGAATTTGTAGCGTCTTGCAAATAGGATGAGGGAAATGTTGGTGTTGTTGCTTTTGTATTCGTCGTCGCTGTTCGGCCCCTTCAAATCGCTTTTGTAATAATTGAAGGATGGCGAAAGTTTTACACCAAATAGCGAGTTGTCCTTGAAAAATTTGCCGAATTGAACGGACGGCGTGATCGTATGCAAGTCCGTTTTTAAGCGGTTGGATTCATAGGTTTCAAAGTTGTTCAGGGTCCCTTCCGCGCTCACCGTTGCACCCCAGTGCGCCGTCCCTTTCTGGAACTGCGCTTTGGCCTCGCCTGCCAGAAACACCATCCCCGGCAGTAACAATAGAAAAAGTTTTTTCATGGTCCATAAAATTAGTTTGCACCTAATTTACTAACCATAATGTAACCACCTAATTATTTAGGTTTATTTAACAAAAAGAGGCAGCCAATGCGCCTGGCTGCCTCTAAGAATTACCGATACCAAATTTAACCTAACAGTCTTTAGGGCTTTAAGCTGTAAGCCTTAGGCTTTAAGCTGATCCCCTTTTATGTCTTAATGCTTCGAGCTTACAGCTTACAGCTTAGAGCCTGATGCTTACGGCCTACCGCCTAAAAAACCCCCTGCCAGTTGCCCTGGCGGTAGTATTGTAACAATCTTTGTTGCATCAGGTAATCATATTTCGCCTGAATAGCGATGCCCTGTGCCTGTGCGAGTTTCGCCTTGGAAAGGGTGTACTCGAAAATACTGGATACCCCTGCATTGAACTTGCTCTCCACCACCGCGAAGGCCGCTCCAAGTGATTCTACCTGGCCTTCCGCTGCCGCGTTTTTGTCGGCCATGGCGTTCAGGTTTAGCACAGCGGTTTCAATCGCCTGGCGGAGCTGCTGGTTGGTAATGTCCAACGTGTTTTGCGCCTGGCGCTCCTGCACTTTCGCCAGCTCCACGCGTGGGCGGGTTACCCAGCGCCCCATGATGGGGATGTTCAGGCCAAGGTTGACGTAGCCGTTGCGCGTCGCATTCAGCTGTTTGAAATAATCGAGGTTGTCATTCGTCGATGCGTAGAATGCCCGCACGTTGGTGCTGAGGTTCAGCGAAGGATAGTTCAATGCCTTGATCGACTTCACCAGGTACTTGTAGCTCTGGCGGTTCAGCTCGGCGCTGCGGATTTCCGGAAAAGACTTGGATGCATTCTCGTACAATTCCATGGCATTGGCAGCCGCGGGCGTAATGCTTTCCTTTGGTAATAGCGGCTCGAATTCCACATTGTCGTCCGGCGTGATATTCATCCGCTGAAACAATGCAAGCCGGGCCGTACGATAATTGCTAAGGGCCGTCACCTGCAAATATTTGTCATTCGAAAGCTGGGCCTTGATCTCGGCAAGAAGGTTGTTCCCAGCTGTTCCGGCGTTTACCTGTTTCTGTACCTTATCTACCTGCTGCTGCGAAGACGCTACTTGCTCGTTGGCGGCTTCGAGCAATGCCTTCGTCGCAAGCACATTCACGTAGCCTTGCATCAGCAGAATGGTTTGCGCATTCAGTACTGCGGTGCGGTTTTCCATCGCCGACTCTTTCAGCAATGTACCTTGGCGTGTCTGGTTTTGTAATTTCCCTGCCTGGAAAACGGGCATTTGGAACCCTGTACTGATTGAATTGTAGCTGTAAAGCTGGTCTATATACGTGTTGGTATACTGGTCGATACTGCGGCCGAGATTAAGGCTTTGGTCGGCCGAAATGTATATCTGCGGAAGGATTTGTGACTTTGTCTGCCGGAGTTGTGCCTGCGCCGCTTCCGCCTGCAATGTGCCTTGCTGGTAAATGAGGTTGTTTTTGGCCAGCAGGTCCACGCAGTCGGCGAGGCTCAGTTTGGATTGCGCCTGGCCCAGTAATGGCAGGAGGCAGAAAAGTAAAATAAAACGTTTCATGGCTAATAGATTGAGTTAGGTCACGCCAACCATCCGTCCTTCAACCGGACGATCCGGTTGCCGTAACCTGCATTGGTTTCCGAGTGGGTTACCTGAACGATGGTGACTTTATCTTCCTGGTTAAGTTTTTGAAATAATTCCATGATCTCGATCGCCTGTTCCGAATGCAGGTTGCCGGTGGGCTCATCGGCGAAAATCACTTTCGGGTTGTGGACGATCGCCCGGGCAACGCCTACGAGCTGCTGCTGGCCGCCTGAAAGCTGATGTGGGAACAAGTCTTTCTTCGCAACCATATTGAAGCGGTCGAGCAATTCCGCTACGCGGCTCTTGCGCTCCGACGAAGACGTGCCTTTGTACAAAAGCGGCGTCTCGATGTTTTCATAAACCGTCAGTTCGTCGATCAGGTGATAGGCCTGGAACACAAAACCGATGTGGTGGCGGTGCAATTCGGTGCGCTTCTTTTCGGAGAGTTTCTGAACCGGCTCGTCGAGGAAGAGGTATTCCCCTTCGGAAGGCTCTTCCAGCAAACCAAGTATATGTAACAGGGTGGATTTGCCTGACCCGGACGGGCCCATAATCGACACAAATTCACCTTCTTTAATGTTCAAATCAATGTGGCGCAACACGTATGTTTTGCCAAAACCTGCCGGGTAATATTTGGATATCTTTTCTAACTGGATCATAAAAAATTGGAGTTTGAGATTTGGTATGTAATTACGGACAACCCGTTTTAAAAACAAATGCTTACATCCGCGTCTCTTATGCCAGTCCTATTTTAAAAAGCCTTGCCAAAAGTGTAAATATTTGATTTTCATGCTGTTTTAAAATGAGCGTAACAGGCGTGCGTCCGATACCGTACAAAATGTGTACGCAATCGGACGCGTTCCGGACACGGTCGTTGTCGTGCGAAATGGAGGCTATTCGGTCCTTAAAACCTTCACCGGATTGGCGGCGGCTCTCAACGCCTGGGCGAATACCGTAACCAATGCCAGTGCCAGCGCCACGGCGCCCGAGCAGGCATACACCCACCACGGCAGACCCGCGTGGTAGGCAAACTGCCCCAGCCATGATTGCATCAGGTAATGTCCTGATATCGAAGCCATGAGAATGGCTATGAAAATGATGCGTATGAAGTTTTTGGAAAAACCCAGGGCAATATCGTAGCCGGTAGCGCCTAGTACAACCCGTATGCCCGTCTCGCGCCGGCGTTGCGCGATCGCAAGATGCGTCAGACCGAACAGTCCGAGGCTGCAAATGATGACCGCCACGATGGTCGCAAGCGTGATGATCTTTTGCCAGCGCAGTTCCGTCGCGTAGGCGCGGGCGTTGGCGTCGTGCAGGAAGGTGTATTCAAAAACGGCATCGGGCAGGACCTTCCTGAACGTCGTTTCAAGCCTGCTGATGGCATATAACTCCCGGTTTTGGGCAATTTTAATCCATAATTCCCCGCCGCCGTAATGGGTACTCATGGGCATGATCATTGGCCCGATGCGCTCTTTGAGGGAATTGAAATGGAAGTCACCGACTACGCCGAGGACAGTCAGGCCCTGCTTACCGAAATGGTCGTCGGGGGTCAATGTTTTACCGACAGGGTCGGTAATGCCTGCTTTTTTGACGAAAGCTTCATTTACCAGAACACCGAACTTTTCGTCCGAAGAAAAGGCACGGGAGAAATTACGGCCTTGGAGCAGCTTCATTTCCAGCATAGGGAGATAATCAGTATCGACCGTACGCACATTTGCAAGGAATTTTTGCCCCTTCACCACTACATCACGGTTGCCAAATTCGCCCGCAAGCGAGATCGCCCCGAATGCAGGATCTCCCCGGAGCTCGTTTTGAAAGCGGGTATGTACCTGACGAACATTCCTCACCCCTTGAATGCCTATTTTAACGATCTGATCAGGGTTGTAACCCAGGTTTTTCGACCTGATAAAATTCATTTGCCTGTAAAATACCACACTTGCGATTCCCAGCAACACTGCCATCGCAAACTGACAGACCATCAGTACATTCCCCGCCGGGTTCCTGCCCGCAAGCCGGATTTTAGAATAGAGCGTTTCAATGGGCGTCAGCCTGGAAATCAGCCAGGCGGGATAGAATGCGGCACAGGCGATGTTTACCGCGAAAATAAATGCGAGGCAGCCCATCAGTTTCGGGCTCCATAGCTGGTTCAGTGCGATCTGCTTTTGAGACAGGTGATTGAATGCAGGGAGCAGCAGTATCACAAATAAGACCGCAAAAACCATTGAAATGCCTACCAAAATCGCCGATTCACCGAGAAATTGCACGATAATAGGCCCTCTGCCGCTGCCGGTAGCCTTACGTATCCCCACTTCCTTTGCGCGCTTCATCGAGGAGGCAATATGGATGTTGACGAAATTAATGCTCGCCATCAATAAAATAAATGCGGCCATTCCAATGAAAATATAGGAATAAACAGGTCTGCTGGCATTCACAATGCCGGACTCTCCATTCTGGTTAGGTATGGCCTGTGTGTTCAGGTGAATGTCGTTCATTTTTTGGAGGCCATAAGTCATGGCAGAAGCCTCGGGATGGTCCTTCCGCTGTGTTTGAGACAATGCGCCGGCAATGCGGTTGAATTTCCGTATTACCTGGTCTGGCTGGGCATCGGGGCGGAGCACGACGAACGTCCCAAGATAGGCATTGAGCCAGCTTGCATCGTCAAACGAGACCTTCATGAACTCGAAAGGAAACAGGATATCGAACTGAACCGAGGAATTGGTAGGCGGATCTTCTGCCACACCCGTAATGACCAGCGGTTTCCCGATCCGCATCGCCGACGGATCGGCGTCCATTTGCAGCAACTCACCCAGTACATCGGTACGGTTGAAGAATTTCATCGCGGTACGCCTGGTAATCACCACCGAATTGACGTTTTGCAATGCGGTACGGGCATCTCCATGTAGTAGCGGGAATGTGAACACATCAAAAAAAGAAGTGTCCACAAAAAGCAACTGCAATTTGAAGGCATGATGCTCATGCCGCACGTCACCATAGATGTCCCCGCCCATCACCCGCGCATAATGCATGATCTCGGGCATGCGCGCCTGAAAAGCCGGACCTTGCACCTGCCCGGTGCCACCGGACAAGATGAGTTCGCCGCGTTCGCGGTAGGAGCTGGTAATGCGATAAAGTTGGGGATTGTGGCGATGAAAGCCATCGAAACTGTGTTCGTCGCTCGTGTAGATCGCCGCGAAAAGGATACAGGCAGTGCCAATTGCCAGGCCGATGACGTTGATCACGGCATACAGGCGTCCCTGCCAGAGCTGACGCGCTGCTATTTTCAGAAAGGTTTTGAACATGGATTTTTAGGAATGAACTTCCATTTTGTAGCCTACGCCGTGAATGGCGGTGATTTTGATTTGCGGGTCGGCCGCCAGCATTTTGCGGAGGCGCGATACGAACACGTCCACGCTCCGTCCGACGGTGACGCCCTCGTCCTCCCAAACCGATTTCAGGATCGCGTCGCGTTCCAGGACCTGATTGATGTTTCGGACAAACAAGGTGAGCAACTTTGCCTCGCGGAACGTCAGTGTCTGGGTGGACTGGCTGTTGTAAAGCGCCTGGTTGGCGGTATCCAGCCAGGAATTACCGAATGCAATGCGCGAATGCGGGGCTTCCTGAGGTTCGGTTTCGGGCTTTTTTTTGTGCCGCGACCGCGTCCAGGCAATAAACCCCAAACCCGCCAACGTACCGCCCACCGTAATCAATAGCCAGGTGTTACCGGCAGCCTGGGGTTTGGCGGCCTCCGGAGTGAAGCGCACTTGCAGCATATAGCACCCCGCCTCGCGCGAGCGCCCCCGGCACGGTACCCCGCCGGGTTGGTTCAGGTCGAAGAACTGGTAACCGAGGCTTACCTCGCCGGTTTCGCAATTCAGTACGGCGACGCTGTACGGCCTGTCGATATGATAAGAGTCAAACGAGCGCTGTAATGTTTCGGGCAGTTTGTCGTAGTCGAACAGTTGGGCCATTTGCACCGAAAACGTGTTGGCGTCCGTCTGCTTTACCGGCGGGATCTGCGAGAGCGAATCGCCATTGGCCCGTAGCAGCAGATCGACCGTCCGCCGGAGCGACAGGTTGACATTTTCCGAGAAGCGCACGGCATCGCTATTGGCCATGACCGAACCTGCCGCACATACGCATGCCACAAGCAGGAATCCTCCGAAAATCGCTTTGAAAAACCGCATCATAAAGCCGAGAACCAATGATCAAATTTAACGAATTTCAGCAATTGTCCTTTTTTTGCTTTAAAACATAAAACCACTGGAATCGCGGGACGATCTGCGTCTTTTTGATGATGATAACTTTCCTCGCGGCGGTATTATGAGGTTTGACGGGATCGATGATGAGTTGGTCACCGGCTTCGGCGTATTCCAGCATATCGTGAACGTCGGAGCTCCATACCGCAAAGTTATGCGCATGGGATTCGGGATTCACGATTCTGCCGCCGCGTTTCAGGTAAATCAGGAAAGGTACAGTCGTATTTTGATGTGAAACGGGATTGCTTGTTGCGATTGTGAGGACGCCGCTGGTGACATAGGCAAACTGTTCCGTTGTGACTACGCGGCCATTGATGAGTAAAGAATTCTCGTCGGGCGTATCGGCTGATTTTGGCAGTGCCACCGACGCTTGCAGGGCAAACAATAAAAGGATTGCCGGGATGATTTTGATTGCTTTGAAGTTCATGTCCGAATGTGTTTTGGATGAATGTGACTGCTTGATCCAAAAGTAGCTACCCCCGAAAGCCAGGCGAACAAATGCCTGTAAAACATTGTAAACGAAATGTAAAACATTGATTTTGGGACTTTGACGGCTTTTTATAGCATTGAGATAGTAAATGGCATTAATTTTCAGTTAAAGCAGAACATTCTTCCCGACGGCCGGTGTTAGTTTTTTATAACACCCAAACACTCACTTGAAAACAGTAGCAACCAACGATCCGTACGCAGCACTCCGCTATTCTGATTTCCGGTTTTTTGTATCCAATTCCTTTCTTTTCTCTGCCACGATCCGCGTTCAGGAAGTGATTGTGGGTTATGAACTCTACAAAACCACGCACGACCCGCTTGCATTGGGCTTGGTGGGGTTGGCCGAGGCGATTCCATTTATTGTTACGTCGTTGTTTGGAGGCTATGTGGCCGATCAGAAGAACAAGATCACGATCATGCACATTAGTCTGGTGGTGATTTTGCTGGGTTCGGGGATATTGTACACTGCTTTCCAACCCGGCGTTTACAACAGGTTGGCGGAGTGGCAGCATCTGGCGGTCATTTATGCTGTATTTGGGTTAATTGGTTTTGCAAAAGGATTTTATTCCCCCGCGGCAAGCTCGCTCAAACCCTTTCTGGTACCACGGGCGATTTACCATAATTCATCTACCTGGAGCAGCTCCTTTTCTCAGGCGGGAGCCATTATCGGTCCGGCGGCTGCGGGCTTCCTGTATGCCTATATGGGGCTGACGCATACCTTGCTGATTGTGATCGTTAACTTTTTGATATGCTGGGTTTTGCTGGGAATGATCAAAACGCGTCCGGAGTTTCCGAAGATCGTGACGCCGATCATGGAAAGCCTGAAAGAGGGTTTTAAATTCGTATTCAAAACCCGCATTGTGCTGTATGCCATGACACTGGATTTGTTCTCGGTGCTTTTCGGCGGTGTAATTGCCTTGCTTCCCATTTTCGCAGAGGATATCCTGAAAGTAGGGCCGGAGGGGTTGGGCTTGTTACGCGCGGCGCCTTCCATTGGCTCGATGCTGACGATGTTTGCGATGGCTTATTTCCCGCCTACGCATAATGCGTGGCGCAACATGCTCGTGGCAGTAGCGGGCTTTGGCATATTCACGCTGGTGTTTGCGGCTTCCACCAACTTCATGCTCTCCTGCGGCGCCCTCTTCGCGACCGGCGTATTCGATAGCGTCAGTGTGATCATCCGTCAGACGATCCTGCAAATCTACCCTCCCGACGAAATGCGGGGCCGTGTGGCGGCCGTCAACGGCATATTCGTCAGCTCCTCCAACGAACTTGGCGCGTTCGAATCCGGTGTAATGGCCAAGGCATTCGGCACCGTTCCCTCCGTCATGATGGGCGGTATGCTGACGCTCCTTGTCGTCACCTGGGTGTACTTGCGTTCAAAGGATTTGTTTTCGGTTAAGCTGAGTTAGTTGAAAGTGCCTGTTTTTTGTGTAAATTGTTTACATTTATAAACCTAAAAAGCTATCGACTGACAATGGATGTTGCTTCAAAATCAAGCGAAAAAGGCAGGTTGAACGACTTGCAGATTAGTCTTTTGAGACTATTCGATCTTGGTATGACCGATGCTCAGACATACGAGTTGCGCAAGATGCTGATGGCTTACTTTGATTCAGAGCTGAAAAAGGAATTAGAAGAAGTCCAAAGGGAAAAACAATACACCCAGGAGGATTTTGACAGAATGCTAACCGATGATGACTTTTTTAAATAATGAATGAAAATTGTTGTCGATACAAATTGTCTGAGGGCCTCAGTACCTCCATTTAGTAAGTACTACCAGCTTTATCGGGAATTTGCAGCGGAAAAATTGCATTGGTATGTTAGTAATGAAATTTTGCTGGAATACGAAGAAATCCTCACAAAAACATACTCAGCTCAGACTGCGCAAAGGGTACTTTATCACCTGAGTGTTGCACCTAATACAGTTCATGCGGAAGCCGCGTTTAAATGGAACTTGGTGGTCGATGCTGATGATAATAAATTCTCCGACCTTGCTATTAGTTGCAATTGCGATTATTTAGTGACCAACGATAAAGGATTTAATGTATTCAAGAGTTTAGAGTTCCCAAAGTTGCAAGTCATCGACCTAGCCGCTTTTCTAAATTATTTTAGTAAAAGATAACAGTTAGTCACTCTTCAAACTCTTCACAGGATCCATGATCGCCGCCTTATAAGTTTGCGCGCAGACGAGCACAGTGATCAACATTCCGAACACTACTGTAATTCCCGCAAACACTTCCCAGCCAATTTCCACACGGTAAGCGTAGGTTTTCAGCCATTGATTTCCCAGCAGTACAGCCAGTGGGAATGCAGTGGATATCGCCCCGACCAGGATTACCAAAAACTCTTTCAGAAATAGCATTACCACGTGCATACTGGTAGCACCAAGGACCTTGCGGATGCCGACCTCGCGCGTGCGGCGGGCTACATTGAGCGAAACCATCCCTAAAATGCCCAAGAGTACAATGACAACGGAGAGAAACGTAGCGACACGGGAGGCTTTTTTGAGCTGTATTTCCGACTGATATAGTTTTTGCAGCGTTTCGTCCATGAATGCGTATTCGAACGGGGCGTGCGGCATAAGCTCGCGCCATTTTTGCTGAACGGCTGCCATCGCTTTGCCGATATTGCCCGGGTTCAGGCGAATGCTCAGGTATCGGTAGGTGTTGGTGCCGCGGACGTCGGCGAATACCAGCGGTTTGATAGTCTCATGCATTGACTCAAAATGGAAATCTTGCGCGATGCCGACGATGGTCAGTGGGTTCGGATAAAAATGTACCCGTACTTGCTGCCCCAACGCTTCCTGCGCACTGGTGTACCCGAGCGACCTGATCGCCGTTTCGTTCATGACAATGCGGTCGGGTTGGTAGGCAGTGTTGGGGCTTTGAAGGTATTCGCCTGCCAGGAGCTTGACGCCATAGGTTTCGGCATAGGATACATCGGTGCGCAGCAGGGTGGCCAAAACGGCTTCGGTGGAATCCTGGCCCGGTTTGTAGAAGCCAAAATAGCCGCCATTCCCATTCGGGATTTCGTAGGAAAGGGAAATGTTTTTAACCTCGCTGAGCCTACCAAGACCGTCGCGTACCTGCTCCATTTTAGTCAGTCCGTCGGGTGTCCAGTCACGGGGGACGCCGAGTGTGACCAGTGATTCTTTATTATACCCGAGGTTTTTATTGAAAAAATAATCGACCTGCTGTGCTACAATGCCGGCCGCGGCGAAGACGAACAACGCAATGATAAATTGTACCGCGATGAGCGATCGCCTGAATACAGTATTACCTCCGACCGATTTGAGTTTGCCCTTCATCGACTCTACCGAAGGCACCCGTGAGAGTACCAGGGCCGGGTACAATCCCGCCAGCATTCCCACGAGCAGCGAAACCAAAACCGGAGCGACTAGCGTGTAAGGCATCAGCGACCAGAGAGAGGTTACCTCTTTGCCCAGCATATCACTGAAAACAGGCCGTAGCAATTGATACAACCCGAGCGAAATGAGCATTGCCAGAAATGCGAGGAGAATGGATTCTGCCAAAAACTGTCCGATCAGTTGGCGCTTCTGGCTACCCAGCACTTTTCGCACGCCTATTTCTTTCAAACGCGACGAGGAGCTGCCCATGGAGATATTGACAAAATTGACAATCGCCATGAGCAAAATGAACAGCGTAATGCCCGATAGGGTTAGGATCATTTTGTTGACAACACCATTATTGGCTTCGCGGTAATACTCGCTGAGAGGAGTGAGGTATACTTTGAGGTTGGCATTGATAGCTTCCGGCGCGTGCGTTGTTACCTCCCGGGCGATCGGTTTGGCTAGGTCGGCAGGGGTAACGCCGTCTTTCAGCTCGATGTAGTTAACCATGAAAGCAAAGCCCCAGTTATCCTCCGAGCCTTTGCGGCCTTCGAGGCTGCTGAACGGGAAGAAAATCTCCGCCTCACTCGTCAGTAAATGCGTCACAGAATTGAAGGGCGGCTTTTTCATGACTGCGGTGATCTGGTACTCTTGCTTACCCCCCACGAAGTTGTGCAACGTAAGCGATTCGCCCACCACGTCCGTCCGGCCGAAGTACTTCATCGCCTTGTTTTCTGTGATGACGATCGAATTAGGTGCATTCAATGCGGTTTCTGCATGCCCGTACAGGAGCGGGAAGCCGTACATGGCCAGCAGGGTGGAGTCGCCGGTCTGCACATCCTCCCTGAAATGTTTATCCCCATGCGATACCGCCACGGTAATGGCGTCGTAGCGATAGTAGTTGGCAACCAGATTGGGATAATCTGTTTTCAACGCCTTTCCCAGCGGCCCCAGCGTGGTCAGGTCCAGACCCATACCCGGGTCGGTCCATTTGCTGCGGATGATGTACTGGTTCAGGGCATTGCGGAGATCTGCGTTCACACGAAGCTCGCCCCAGATGTAGCTCATCATCAGGAACGAGAACGTCATTCCGACGGCCAGGCCAATGATCGTAACCAGCGAATAAAACCGGCGTTTCAAAAGATTCCGCCAGGCAGTTTTGAAGTAATTTTTTAGCATACTTCAAAACTAGGCGTTTATCAAGCTGCTGATTATCAGTCGGTATTGGTTTAACTTTTTTTAACAGCAGGGAAAGGGAGAATGAAGGAAGGGAGGAAGGGTAATTATGACAGGAGGCCCCGCTGGGGCCTTTTGTCATGTGTTGATATGTGTTTCTACAAACAGGCGATGCCTCCTACCTCTGATGCCAATTTTTCCTCCTTTCTTCCATCCTCCCTTTCTCCTTTCCTCCCACTAATCATTCCGTAACGTCTCCGCCGGGTTGGTAACGGCTGCTTTGTAAGTCTGTACGCCGATAGTGAGCAGGCCGATGAGCCCCAGGCTGCCGATGCAAGTAAGGAATACACCGGGGCCCAGGCTGGGATGATAAGTGAAAATGTTGAGAAATAGTGCCCCGAGGCCGTAGCCGATCGGCATCGCGATGATGGCCGCGATCAGGATCAGTTTTACAAATGAGCCGGAAAGCAATTGCATGATTTGGGCTGTACTTGCCCCCATTACTTTTCGCACACCAACCTCTTTTACACGCTTGGCGGTGGAATAGGTGACCATTCCGAGCAAGCCCATTGCCGCGATCGTGAATACGACGAACACCAGTAAATCGGTGATCTTTTGATCCTCATTTTCCAGGTAATCCTCGTGAAGCTGGTCTTCATACCAGGAGTACACAAACGATTCGTGCGGATGATATCGTTTCCAGGTCTTGCCCAATGCCGCAGTGAGGCGCTCATGGTCGGTTCCGGCGGCTACTTCGAGCGAAAGTACCTTGATTTCCCGCGGATCGAACGCAAGCACCAGTGGTGCTACCGGCAGTTCGTAACGCATAAAGCAGAAGTTTTTCACGATCCCCGACACGATCACCTGCGTTTCATTCAGCAGAATGGTTTGTCCGACAGCCTCTTTGGGATTTTTCCAGCCAAGCCATTCTGCCGCTTTCTGATTCAGGACCACGAAATGGACTGTCGTGTCGGTGCTAGCAGGTACATTTTCACCCGCTATGAATTGCAGCCGCATATTCTCGATAAAATTCCGGTCGGCAGCGTAAATGAAGGTTTCCACCGCATTAGCGGGATCGCGCTGCGACAAGGGTGCCAGTTTGGCCTTTCCTGCATTTTCGTTCAGCGTAGCGGAGGTGAGCCCCACACGTTTAACACCCGCTTCCCGGCTCATTTCATTGGCTAGAAGTTTGAAATCGCTGTCGGGTGCAAGTGGGATGTTCAGGATGTTTCTCCGGTTGAAATTCTGGTTGTCGTTGGCCATGAATTCAAACTGGCTGTTCATAATACCGGTGCCGGTCATAAACACCAGTGCGACCACAAATTGGATGATCGTGAGCGTCTTCCGGAAACCGAACTTGCCGAGTCCGGTAGGCGCCATTTCACCTTTCAGAATTTGCACGGGCTGGTAGGACGACAGTATCCTCGCAGGCAAAATACCTGCTAGAAAGCCCGTAAATAATGTAAAGCCGATGAAAATTGCCCAGAGCATGCGCGTGTCGCCCACCTCCCAGGTGAGCCAGCCTACATGGATATACGCCTGCAAAAGCAGGAGCCCAAGGTACCCAAGCCCGAATGCCAGCAATGCGATCACGATGGTTTCGACCAGGAACTGGCTCACCAGCTGAAATTTTTTCGCACCCGCGACCTTGCGTACGCCCACCTCACGCGCGCGGCTGAGCGACCGCGTGAGAGTGAGGTTAATATAGTTGAAACCCGCTAATACGATGATTACGAGCGGAATGAGCAGGCTGACGCCCATTTTCCAGATCGGTTCCACGTCTGGGTTATCCAGTAACCCCTCCCAGTCGGGTGAAATCTCCGACAGCACCTGGCTGCGGAATGAATGCGTTTTAATATCCTTGAAACGGACAGTCTTTTGGTTTTCGGCGGAAACTCGCGCCAGCGCCTGGTCGAGGTCGGCGCGGGAAGAGCCTTTGGTGATCAATGCGAAGGTATACGTATTGTAACTCAGCCAGTCATCGGCCTTGATATCCTTGTTCACCAGCGGCAGGGTCGCCATCGATATCACAATGTCGGCATCCAGATGCGTCCTGAATTTTTTAATGGGTTTAAAAACGCCGGTAATGGTGAATGTGCCTATTTCGCTATTGGTGAGAGTCTTGCCAATCGGGTCGGCATCGCCGAAATAACGTTCGGCCATGTCGTGCGTGAGGACCGCCGTCCAGGGCTCGGTGGCTGGTTTTCCTTTTTCCAGCGGGAAGCCGAAGATTTCAAAATATGCCGGTTCCACATAAAGCCCATAGGTGCGGAGCGTTTTGATGCCGTTGCTGAGATTTGAACCGAACGAGCGGTTAATGCGCACGGTTTTTTCGATTACGCTCTGGCCGTCGGCTAGCTTTTGGCCCAGGGGAAACGGCGTCGAAGCGAGCGAATGCTTTTCGCCGACATTATCGGTGGCGTCGGTGAGGACGCGGAACGTGCGCTCCGGATAGGGGTGGAAGGAGTCCTTTTCAAAACTGCTTTGCACCTGTATGAGCTGCATGAAGCAGAATGCCATCGCCAGGCCCAGCCCGGTAATGTTGATGAAAGAGAACAACTTGTGCTTCCAGAGGTTGCGGATGGCGATTTTGAGGTAGCTTTTTAGCATAGTTTTTGGGAGAAAAGGAGGAACGGGAGGAAGGGGGAGAAAAGGAGGAAGGGAGGAAAGGGAGAATTTTTTCTATTTTCATCCTCCTTCCTCCATCCTCCCTTTTCTCCCCTTTATTCCGCTCTTAAAGCTTTAACAGGATTCGTCAATGCCGATTTCAATGCCTGGGAACTGACGGTTGCCAGTGCGATCGCGATAGCGATGATGCCGGCCAGGGCGAAGACCCACCAGGACAGCGTTTCGCGGTATTCGAAGTTTTGCAGCCATTTGCTCATCGCGTAAACGGCGATAGGCGTGCCTATAACAATAGCGACGAGCACCAGTTTGACAAAATCTTTCGAAAGCATCAGTACCACATCCTGCACGCTAGCACCGAGCACCTTACGGACGCCGATCTCTTTGGTACGCGCTTCGGCGGCAAATGCAGCGAGCCCGAACAGGCCAAGGCAGGCGATCACGATAGCCAGTATCGCAAATGCCAGCAGCACATTACCCTGGCGCTGTTCCGCCTGGTATTGCTTGGCGAAATTCTCGTCGAGGAACTGGAATTCGGGGCGGGCATCGGCGTCGAAGGCCTTATAAACCTCCCGGATGTAGGCGAGCGCTTCGGGAGTTTTGGCAGCATTGATGCGCACATACATATTGTCCTGCTCCTGAGGTGGGGCGAGCTGGATCACCAGCGGTTCAATTTTGTGTTGCAGTGAATAGATATGGAAGTCTTTGGTAACACCTACGACGGTCAACTCCCATACATTACCGTCCTGATCGGCAGGGTAGCGCAGTTTCTTCCCGATCGGGTTGATCCAGCCCTGCTTCTTTGCCAGTGCCTCATTTACGAGGACCGAACCAGCCAGATCGGCAGGGGAATTTTTGATAAAATCGCGGCCTTGTAAAAGCTTGATTTCCATCGTGCGCAGGTAGTCGGCATCGGCCATGAAGCGCTGCGTAATTTGTGTTGTCGAAGGAATATCACCGTTATTTGTTTCCACAAATAATGCAGCGGAGCCAATGCTGTTGTTGCCGATCGGGTTACTCGCCGATGCGGCGCTTTCGATGACAGGGTTTTGTTCCAGTTTTTCTTTCAATGCGCTTACCTGCGTGCGCACCTCGTTTTTATCAATATGAAAAGTCAGGACCTGATCTTTATTAAAGCCTAAATCCTTGTGATTCACATACCGGATCTGCCGGTACACGATGCCCGAGCAGGCGATCATCACCACCGTGGCAGCGAATTGGAATACTACCAATGATTGCCGGAAACCCGCACCGCCCGACTGGCTGCCCAATTGTCCTTTCAATGCGATAACCGGCCGGTAACCCGAGAGCATTAATGCAGGGTACAACCCGCTTAACAAGCCGATCAGCAGCAGGAATGCGGCACCGATAGCGACTGTCGCAATGCTGTTATCATGGAAATCCAGGCTCAGTGATTTTTCGGCAAGCTGGTTGAAAAAAGGTAATGCGGCTTTTGCCAAAAGAAAACCTACAAATCCGGCGAGGATCGTCATCATGAACGACTCTGTCAGAAACTGTCCGATCAGCTGGAAACGCTGCGAGCCGATAGCCTTGCGTACGCCTACTTCACGTACGCGTTTGAGCGAGCGGGCAGTGTAGAGGTTCATATAGTTAATGCAAGCTATCACGAGGATCAGCAATGCGATGGCGGAGAAAATGTAGACTGTTTTGATATTTCCTTTGGCGCCGATCTCGAAATCGAGGTCCGAGTGCAGGTGAATGGAAGTCAGTGGTTGCAAATACATGTGATAATCCACATTATCCATTTGTTTTTGCAGGTACTTGGCATAAAAGGCAGGAAACTTGGCTTCGAGCTTCTTCGCGTCGGTGCCTTGTTTCAAAAGGAGGTAGGTATAAATATCCCCGTCCTGCCATCCGCCGGTGTAACCTACGGGAAGCGACCGCAATGCACTGAAATGCAAGTGAGAATTGGCTGGGACGTCCTCGATTACGCCGGTTACGACATTGGGATAGTTATTGGAAAAGAAAACGGTTTGCCCCATGGCCTTCGAAGCGTCGCCGAATATGCGTGTTGCGAGGGTTTGGGTCAATACGATTTTCTGAGGCTCGTGCAGCGCCGTGGCCGGATTGCCGTAGAGAAATGGGTGAGAGAATATGTCAAAAACGGACCCATCGGTAAAAAAGACATCGGGCGCATCTACCTGCTTCTCCCCAAACCGGATTTTGCCGCCCCCCTCGGCGCTGATCCGAACAGTTTTTTCGATTTCCGGATATTCATTTTGCAATGCCGGTGCGAACGGTGCCGAAGTAGGCGCGAGTTTGAAACTGCCGGTTGCCCATTCGGCTTCCTGCGTCACGCGGTAAATTCGGTCGGCTTTGGCGTGGAAGCGGTCGTAGCTCAGTTCGTCGGCCACATAAAGCACCATGAGCCACACGGCGGCGATGCCGATCCCGAGGCCAAGTATATTCAGCCCGCTGAACAAACGCTGCTTGCGGAAGTTCCTGATCGATATTTTGAGGTAGTTGAATAGCATAAGTCAAGGTTTGTTAGTCAGTGATCCTAAACCAATAAATTATATGCCAATGGTGTTTTTAGTTGATTATTAACGTTTTATGGTAAGGTATGACGCTTTCGTTGTTCACTAGCGGACATTCCTGTTCAGCGGCGCACGCGCGGTAATGAAAAATTAACGCGGGATTTCCCTCAGGCGAAGAATGCGCAATGCCGTCAAAATCCCTAATTTTGCCAAATTCATGATTTTGATGGATTTAATAGTCTTTTTTCTTATTGATTTTAAACGAATAGAATGAGCCAGGCACCTGCTACCTCTCTGCAAGACATTGTTGGGCACGCGAAGGAATACGGTTTTGTATTCCCGTCTTCCGAAATATATGATGGATTACAAGCCGTTTACGATTATGGTCAGAACGGTGTTGAATTGAAAAACAACCTGAAAGCGGCATGGTGGAAGGCTATGACGCAGCTGAACGACAACATCGTGGGTATCGACGCGGCGATCTTCATGCACCCGCTTACCTGGAAAGCATCCGGCCACGTCGACGGGTTCAACGACCCGATGATCGACAACAAGGATTCGAAAAAGCGTTACCGCGCCGACCAACTGCTGGAAGGTAAGGCAGAACAATATGAAAAAGATGGCGAGCCCGAGAAAGCAAAAGCTTTGCTAGCTGAAATGGGCCGTTTGCTCAGCGCCGAAGACCTCAACGGCGTTCGCGAGCTGATCATCGCCGAAGGCATTAAATGCCAGGTGTCGGGCACGAGCAACTGGACGGAAGTGCGCCAGTTCAACCTGATGTTCAGTACGCAGGTAGGATCTGTGGCTGAGGACGCCAACATGATTTACCTCCGTCCGGAAACGGCGCAGGGGATTTTCGTGAACTTCCTGAATGTGCAGAAAAGCGGCCGTATGAAGGTGCCTTTCGGTATCGCGCAGATCGGTAAGGCATTCCGTAACGAAATCGTGGCGCGCCAGTTCATCTTCCGCATGCGCGAGTTCGAACAAATGGAAATGCAGTTCTTTGTGCGGCCAGGCACGGAAGAAGAATGGTATAACAAATGGAAAGAGGCACGGTTGAAGTTCCACAAGGCGATCGGTCTGCCGGCTGAAAAATTGAAATACCACGACCACGAAAAGCTGGCGCATTACGCGAAAGCGGCTGTGGATATCGAATTCGAATTCCCGTTCGGCTTCCGCGAAATCGAAGGTATCCACTCGCGGTCCGATTTCGATTTGCGCAACCACCAGGAGCTTTCGAAGAAAAAACAACAATATTTCGATGCCGACCTGGATGAGAATGGAAAGCCGTATGGTAACTACATTCCTTACGTAGTGGAAACATCTGTTGGTGCTGACCGTCTTTTCCTTGCGACGTTCTGTAATGCTTATACCGTCGAATCGGTAGGCGAGGGCGACAGCGCGAAGGAACGCACCTTCCTGAAACTGCACCCGGCATTGGCGCCATTCAAAGCGGCGGTGTTGCCATTGGTGAAGAAAGATGGTCTGGCTGAAAAAGCGCAGACGTTGGCCAACTCATTGAAATCGTCGTTCCGCACAGTTTACGACGACAATGCGGCGATCGGTAAGCGTTACACCCGTCAGGACCTGATCGGAACGCCGTTCTGTATCGTGGTGGATTACCAGACCATGGAGGACGAAACCGTTACCATCCGTCACCGCGATTCGATGGAGCAGGAGCGCGTCCACATTAGTGAATTGAAAGAAAAAATCGGCTATCAGGTAGCGATCGAGCGTATTCTCGAAGCAATCTGATCTGATTTAAACCAATAATGCCGGCGGGGTTGCTTTCGGAGCAGCCCCGCCTTTTGTTTTTGTGGCTAACCATTCGGTCAATGGGTGTGCAGCAAACTCACTATTGGTAGCTATAATGCCGATTATTTAGTAACTAGGCGGTTTTAAGACACCAATCCGAAGTGAAATGATCAACCAGCTTTACGATACTTCGATGAGCCTTCTGACCGACCTGTACCAGCTCACCATGGCTTACGGCTACTGGAAGTCGGGCAAGGCCGAACAGGAGGCGGTATTTAATCTCTATTTCAGAAAACATCCATTTCAGGGCGGATTTACCGTCGCGTGCGGGCTGAGCAGCGTGATTGAGTACTTGCAGGAATACCGTTTCAATGAAGAGGACCTGGCCTATATCGCTTCCTTGACTGGTAGCGATGGCAGCAAGCTTTTCGATGACGGGTTTATCGACTACCTCCGCAAATTGGAGCTGCAATGCAATATCGACGCCATTCCGGAAGGTACGGTGGTATTTCCAAATGAGCCATTACTCCGTATTCAGGGGCCAATTCTCCAATGCCAGCTGCTCGAAACACCGCTTTTGAATCTGATTAATTTTCAATCACTGGTGGCTACCAAAGCAGCCCGGATGCGGCTGGTCGCCAAAGACGATGCGTTGCTGGAGTTCGGCTTGCGCCGTGCGCAAGGCCCTGACGGCGGGGTAACAGCGAGCCGGGCGGCCTACATTGGCGGGTTCGATGCTACTTCCAATGTGCTTGCCGGGAAATTGTACGATATTCCTGTGAAAGGTACCCACGCGCACAGCTGGGTGATGTCATTCGACAGCGAACTGGAAGCTTTTGAAACTTATGCGAAGCATATGCCCAACAATGTGACTTTGCTGGTGGATACCTACGACTCGCTGAATGGCGTCCGGCATGCGGTAGAGGTGGGGAAACAGTTGCGCGCACAGGGGTACGATCTCGCAGGCATCCGGCTAGATTCGGGTGACCTTGCCTACCTGAGCATCGAAGCGAGGAAAATCCTGGACGATGCAGGCTTCGAAAAGACCGGCATTGTAGCGAGCAACGACCTCGACGAATACATTATGGACAGCCTGAAAATCCAGGGAGCGAAAATAAATGTATGGGGAATCGGGACAAAGCTCGTCACAGCATTTGATCAGCCTGCATTGGGTGGGGTTTTCAAGCTCGCGGCGATCCGGACAGACTCGGGGGAATGGGATTACAAACTGAAACTGTCGGAGCAGGCCATCAAGGTATCGACGCCGGGGATCCAGCAGGTGAGGCGTTTCAGCGATGCAAGCGGCTTTGTTTCGGATATGATTTTCGACATCGAAACTCCGCTGATCGGCAAGGCTACGATGGTGGACCCGTATGATTTTACAAAAAATAGGTCATTCGACGAGTCAGTGCATTACGAGGATTTGCTCGTCCCCGTTTTCGCAAAAGGTCAGCTGATCTACAAATTGCCGTCTGTGCACGATACACGAAAGCGTTTGCAGCAGCAGCTGGCACATTTTTATAAGGGAATTAAACGCTTTGTAAACCCGCACACCTACCCGGTAGGGCTTGAAAAGGAATTATTTGATTTAAAAACGAACCTGATTTTTAAACTTCGCGCAGGTAATCAGGCGTGAAAACACGAGTATGCAAGAGTTAACACATCCGAACAGCGAGATCCTCAAAGATCTGATTAACCACAAAATGCCTTTCGGCAAATACAAGGATTGGGTCATTGCCGACCTCCCTGTTTCTTACCTCGAATGGTTCTACCGTGAGGGGTTTCCATCCGGCAAGCTCGGTATGTTGCTGGGAACGATGCTGGAAATCAAGATGAACGGATTGGAGTTTCTGATCCAGGGTTTGCGAAAAGTCGCATAAACAAATCGCCCGGTTCCGCATTCGGAACCGGGCGATTTGTTTTTCAGGATCGGTTACTTCTTCTCAGGCATCAGCACCACTTTGATGAAATTGTCATCATTGAAATACTTCTGCGCGGCAGCTTTGGTACTGGCCACGGTTACTGATTTCAACAATCGGTCCTGCTCGAAAATTTCATTCAGGTCGTCGCCGAGGAATGTATTGTCGTCGAGGTAATCGAGCCAGAAGCCGTTGGTTTTAAGCGCGGTTTCTGTTTTGCGCTGAGTTTCTGCGACGAATTTCTCGATATCCTTCTGATCCGCGCCGTTTGTTTTGATCTTGTTGATCTCTTCTTGCGCTCTTTTGATCAGTTTGTCTACATTCTCGGGCGCACAGCCGAAGCCGATGGAGAACCGGTAATGGCCTGTCGGGAACTTATCGGTACCTTCTGAAACGCTCACTCCGTAGACGCCGCTCTCTTCCTCCCGCAGTGATTCGATCAGTTTGATCTGCAAAATCTCCTGCAATGCCTCAATCTGTACATTGTTTTCAGGGGTATAGTCATACTCCCCGCTCGAAACGAGTGTTACCCGGCTTTTAGGTTCCAAACCTTTGTAAATCACCTTCTCAATGCGCCCTTTTGGCGGGAAAATATTCGGGTGGCTGAACGTATCGTCCCGATCGCTCGATGGCAGGCTGCCGAGGTATTTCTCGATCAACGGCTTGATCGTCTCCGGCTTGAATGCGCCCACAATCGTGAATACAAAATCCGAAGCGTCGGCGAAGCGGTTTTTGTAAATTTCAAATGCACGGTCGAGGTTCACTTTGTCGATGCTCTCGGGTTTCAACGGCTGGCGTTTGGGGTTGTGGCTGGTCAACACCGCATTCAATGAATCGGAATAGACTTTTTCAGGCGTTAAAGTCTTTTGCATATTTTCCAGGTACGCCTTCTGATTGGCCAGTATGCCCGTTACCACGTCTGCATCTTTGCGGGGCTCTGTGAAATAGGCGTAGATCAGCTGCAATGTAGTTTCGAGGTCCTTCGGGTTGGTATTGCCACCAACGCCTTCGGTAAGTTCGCTCAGGTACGGGCCCGCGCTGGCGGTCTTGCCTGCGAGGAATTTTTGCAGTTGGGTCTGGTTGTAAGGCCCCACACCACCCGATTGAACGAGGTAGCTCGTGAAAATGCCCGTCTCACGCTCGCCAGGGAAAAGCGAATATCCGCCCTTCGCAGTTGCCTTGATCAGGATTTCGTCATTTTTGAAGTCGGTTGGCTTCAATAGTACCTTCACTCCGTTCGAAAGCGTCAGCTCAGTAACGCCGAGCTTGTCAAGCGATTTTTCGCTTGTAATTTTACCGGAAACTGGTTCGGTTTTCAGTAACGGTGCATCCACAACGTCGTCCACATAGGCTGTCACATCCTTGCCGGCTTCGTTCAGCCATGTACGGATCTCGGCTTCGGTAGGAAGGGCATCCTTGCTTTTTTCTGGTCCCATGATCACGACCGCCCTGTTTTTATCGGTAATGTATTTTTTAGCCAGTCCGTTGATTTCGCTCAGCGTCACGCCGTCCAGATGCTTCTTCACGAATTCGAAATAGGCATCGGCACCCATAAACGCCTTGTCGTGGAGGAAGTGGTTGAGGTATTCCTGGACGTGGTTGGCCGATTTCGTTTTGTCGCGCTCCTTGTAATCTTCTTCAACGGCATTGTAAAAGTCTTTCTTTGCCCGGTCGAGTTCAGGTTGTGTAAAACCGAACTTCTGCACCCGCGCGTTTTCTTCCAGGAGCGTCGTCAATGCGGTTTTCATCGAGGCAGCGTCTTTGGCGAGCGCGATGGAAGTGTATGAATCCAGGTTCCCGAGGAAATCACCATATTGGCTCGCGCCGTAGAGAAACGGCGGATTGGCCTTTTGGGTAAGTTCCTGCATCCGCTGGCCCATCATGGCATTGTACAGCTCCTGCGCAAAGCTGTTCCGTACATCCTGCAACGATTTCTCTTTCGTATTAGGCTGTTTGTAAATCAACTGAATAAGGTTCTGCGGGTATTCCGGGTCGGTTACGATAGCCACTTTGGTAGAACCATCCAGCGGAATATCATAGCGAATGCGTTTCTTAGGATTGACAGGCGGTTTAATGGAGCCGAATTTCTGCGAAATGAGGGCTTCCACTTTGGCTACATCAAAATCACCGACTGCAATCACAGCCATCAGGTCGGGGCGATACCAATCCTGGTAAAATGCTTTAATCGTCTCCGGTTTGAAGCTTTTCAGAATACTGTCTTTGCCAATGGGCAGCCGCTCGGCGTAACGCGAGTTGTTGAGGATCACTTTCAGAAACTTGTCGCGCATACGCTGTTGCGCGCCCCGTCCCATGCGCGACTCTTCGAGCACCACACCGCGTTCCTTTTCAATTTCGGAAGGATCAAGCAATGCGCCATGCGCCCAATCTTCGAGCACCTGAATGCCTTTTTCGAGTAATCCCGCGGAGTCTGTCGGAATAGGTAGCATATAAACGGTTTCATCAAAACCGGTATAGGCATTCAGGTCGGCGCCGAAGCGTACCCCCGTTTTTTGCAGGAAATTGACCAGCTCATTTTTAGGGAAGTGCGTGGTGCCGTTGAAATTCATGTGCTCCATGAAGTGCGCCAGCCCCTGTTGGGCATCGGTTTCGAGCACCGACCCCGCTTTTACCGCCAGCCGGAGTTCTGCGCGGTTTTTGGGTTCCGCGTTCTTTTTAATGTAGTAGGTGATTCCGTTTTTTAGTTTTCCAGTCTTTACACTGGGATCGAGAGGGATTTTTTGAGTGCTCAGGTTCTGCGCGTGCACGGTGGCAACAGAAACTACACCCCATCCGGCCAAGCATAATGCTATGAACGCCTTTTTCATTTTTCTAATTTTAATTTTGATGAAATTCAGGAGGGGCGAAAGATATTGAAATAATCTATTTAACCGGCTCGCGCAGAATGGTTTTTAATTTATGGGGCGGCGTCTTGCGAAAATCGGACAGATAAATCTCGTGATGCAGCCCATTACGTCCGAGCGCATGAGCCGAAATGAAGTCATTCAATTTTGCCAGTGTTTCAGGTTCACTATCAAACGGTCCGGTATGCAGCATTTGTACCACTTTCCCTTCATTCATTTCAAAATAGGAAACTTCCCGGATTGCCGCCTGGCCTTTTGATGCGAAACTGGTTTCTACGGAAGCTTCCACGTCTTTTTTCTCCACATAATCGGGGATGCGGATCAGGAGCCGGTATTCCCATTCGCTGCGGGGAATGGACGTGGGCGAATCGGCGATCGAAATGCCGGCATACCGTACTTCGTCATACCACCACAAACCTTCCAGCTTGGCCACGGTAAAGTCCTTTCCCTGTGCTTTAAATACGAATTTTAATGCGTAAGCCACGGGGTAGATCGCCTGGATTTTTTGTGCAAAATCCTCTCCCGAAGGATCTCCTTTACCGGTAATGGACAGGTACCGGGCCTTTTCGATGTGCAGCAGCTCAGGTTTAGCCTTTGCGGTGTAGTAAGTTTTGAAATGTTTGGTAAGATCCAGTTTTTCCATGGCTCTGTTGGTTTCAGGTTGATAACGATCGCAATTAATGGCCGCCTATTGACAACAGTATGACAGTAACCCCCGGAAAATTTTGGTGTGTAGGATAAATGCTGCCCGTACGACTCAAAAACGTTTCGTATTGCCATGATAGTTGATGGAGCATTGTTTGAAAGCACCCGGAAATTGCTAGTTTTATATGATTTCTTCAAAGACAGACTAAGAGTGAAAATGTAACCGGAGAGTTATCCGGTATGTATGCCCAACGGTGCATGCCCAATGCCGTTACCCACACCCGAAGGATGTAACCCCCGTAAAGCGTCCCGATGTATGTCTGAATTTAAAATCCCTGGAATACAGTTTGTCGCAGACAACGCTGTCGTCAGAAAGTACCTGATCAAAAGCCCGCGCCATGTTTTAGTGCTGGCGGTAATCCTGGTTTATCTTGCCCTCGAAAGCTATTACCTGTTTTTTCGCTTCCATGGCCATATTCAGGACCTCTCATTGTACCGAAGTATTGCGTCCAGAATAATGGACGGACAGGTGCCATTTCGTGATTTCCGCATTGAATACCCTATTTTTGCGCTCCTTCCGGTATTGATTCCGGGTCTTTTGAGCCAACTGGCAGGCGGGTCGTTCGAAAGCTATGCTTGCTGGTTTGTACTGCAAAATCTGGTACTGGGGTTGGTGACGGCCTCGATGATTTCCCGCCTGGACGCCAGCGGCAAAGCACTTCCGCGTTATCTGATCGCTACATTGTTCGCTTTCCCGATCTTTCTTTTTCGTTTCGATCCGTTCCCGGCTTTGTTGACCTTGATCGCGATCGCCAACGTTTCACGTAAACCGTTCGTTGCCGGAATGTCGCTCATGGCTTCCGTGGCCACGAAGTTGTACGGCATTGTGCTCGTTCCGGTCTTTGGCTTGTATTATGTTTTCAACCGTGATATCAGGAGAATGCTCGGGCTGATGGCGGGTATTGTTTGCATTTGCGCCATCCTATTGGGCGGCATTGCCTGGTTTAGAATGGATGCCGCCGCCGATTTTATGCATTATCACCTTTTGCGCGGTATTCAGATTGAGAGCCTTGCAGGAGGGATTTTACTGCTTTTGGAACAGTTTGGCGGCGTGGAACTTGACGTGGTGCATAGCTTTGGTGCCATGCATTTGGTTACACCGCTTTCGGCGCCGGTTTTGCAATGTATCAATATCCTCACGCCGGTTTGTTTTGTGGCGATGCTGGCTTTTCTCGGCTGGTCATTTTACAAAACAGTATCGATCTCGGGTACGATTTCCTTTCGGCAACTAAATGCGGCTGCGGCGGCGCAGATATTGTTATTTATCCTCCTTAATAAAGTGCTGTCCCCGCAATACCTGATCTGGCTGCTGCCGTTAATCCCGTTTTGTAGGTTTAGAGCATCGCTGACTTTTACCGCTGCGCTAATGCTCACAATACTCATATTCCCTGGTCATTATTATAGTTTGATATCAAAGCAATTGCTGATGGTCATTATTCTGAACATACGGAACGCCCTGCTGATCTGGCTTTTCATCGAGCTTGTTTCGGAAATCGCTCCCGCGCACGTTACGAGGCGCGTCAGCGCGCGGCCGACTCCATCCGTGTAATTTCTGCTACTTCAACGGTGAGGAAGCCAAATTCTTCCGTCACGACGCCGCGGATTTTGTAGACGCCTTTCACCGACCCATTCACTTTGGCGGCCGCCGTCGGGAAATGGACGGTATCGATAAATTGCCCTTCGTAATCCAGAAAAGTACCGAACTGCATCGACTCGCCGCGATTTGTCCGGGTGTTTTTCAGGGCCACCAGGTAGCCGTATTGGACCACTTCCTGGTTTATATAATTGTGCAGGTCGCGCGACATGATACTCTTGGGCAACGGGTTTTTCAACAGGTTGAAAGGGCTGCAAAGCGGAAAACCGAGCAATTCGATCTGGTCATAGGCGTCATCGAGAATCGAGGAATGGAACTCCGGTAGGTTAAAATCCTTGATTTCGGTATGGAACAACTGCTTTTGCGGTACTTTGACGGGCGTGGTACTCAGCCGGAAATGCGCCTTCCAAAGCAGTGTTTTCTTACCGATACCGGTAAACCGGAACGCGTCGATCCGGATCAGGATGGTCAACTGTTCTATCGAAATGGGAACGCGGTCGAGGAAATCGTTGAGTGATGTGAACAGGCCGTCTTGCCTGCGGGCACTGAGGATTCTTTCGATTGTTCTTTCTTCCAGTGCATTCAGAAACTGCATACCGAGGTAAATCTCATGTCCTTCGATGGTTGCCTGTGCTTCGCTGTGGTTCACGCATGGTGCGTGTACGAGCGCGCCGAGCATGCGCGCCTCATGTATGTACAGCTCGGGCGCGTAAAAGCCGCCGCCGTTGTTGAGCACGGCCACCATGAATTCCAGCGGGAAATAGGCTTTCAGAAACAATGTCTGATAGCTCTCGACGGCGTAAGAAGCGGAATGCCCTTTGGCAAAGGCAAACCCGGCGAAGCTGGCGATCTGGTTCCAGATTTCCATGGTCATGTCTTCGTCGTAGCCCTTGCTCCGGCAGTTTTTGAAATACTTCTTTTTAACGCGCTCAAACTCTTCACGCCCGCGAAACTTGCCGCTCATGCCGCGCCGGATCACATCGGCCTCACCGAGCGTCAGTCCGGCAAAATAATGTGCGACCTTGATCACATCTTCCTGATACACCATAATGCCGTAAGTCTCCTCCATCAGCTCCAAAAGGCGCGGGTGCGCCTCGTTCCGTTTTTCGGGATGGCGATGGCGGAGAATGTATTCACGCATCATCCCGCTTTTCGCGACGCCAGGCCGGATAATGGAGCTGGCCGCCACAAGTCCGAGATAGTTGTCGACTTCCAGCTTTTTGAGCAGCATCCGCATCGCCGGAGATTCTACGTAAAAGCAGCCGATGCATTGCGCCTGCCTGATCAGATCATTGATCTTCGGATCGGTTTTGAATTTCCGGACGTCGTTAATGTCAAAATCTGTGGCACCCGGGCGGTTATAGCGAATGATTTCAAGCGTTTCCTTGATCTTAGCGAGCCCGCGCTGGCCCAGGATATCATATTTATTCAGCCCCACATCCTCCGCAATCACCATATCAAATTGCGTGGTGGGAAAGCCTTTCGGCGGCACGTCGGTAGCGGTAAAGTAATGCATAGGCCGTTCCGAAATGAGGATACCGCCCGCGTGAATACTCAAATGGTTCGGCTGGTTGTTGGTTTGGAAATAATCAGCATACCTGATCACCAACCCAGAAAGCTGATCGAGCTTTTTGGGGTCATATTTACCATTGCTCAATGCATCGATTTCATAGGCAGGTAAACCAAATACTTTTCCCAACTCGCGTACGGCCGAGCTGTGCTGAAAAGTGCTGTACGTCGCGAGTAGCGCCGCCTGGCCATTTTTGCCGTAAGTGTCAAAAATATAGCGTGTCACATCCTCGCGGTCGCGCCACGAGAAATCAATGTCGAAATCGGGCGGGTTTTTGCGGTGAAGGTTGATAAACCGCTCGAAATATAAATCCAGCTCGATGGGGTCGACATTCGTAATGTTGAGCAAATAAGCGATGATACTGTTCGCCCCGCTGCCTCGGCCGACGTAGTAGTAGCCCTTTCGGCGGGCATAACTCACGATGTCGTGATTGACCAAAAAAAACGGTACGAAATTCTGCTGCCGGATCATATCCAGTTCCTTGGCAATGCGGTCGAAAATTTCATCGGTAATATTGTCGCCGTAACGATAACCGAGCGCCTGATAGCTCATCGACCTCAACCGTTTGAAATCTTCCTCCTCGTTTTGGCTGAAAACTTTTAGATTCTGGTGCTCACGTTCATTCCCAAAGCTGAACCGGATGTTGCATTCATCCATCAGTTTACGCGTGTTTTCGAGGATCGTACGGAAGTCCTTTTGCCTAAAATGGTATTCCAAAACCTTAGCCTGTACAATCTGTTCGTTCTCTTTGCCCGTTTCACCGACTGTGAGCTTGCTGAGCAGCGTATTGCCGTCGATGGCCCGTAGCAACCGGTGCGCATTAAAATCTTTTTTGTTCCGGAAAGTTACCGGCTGCTGGATGATCAGCCGATCCATCAGCCGGTGTAGCGGCGAGTAGTGCAGCTTATCCAGGTCCTGCATCGAAATGCCGATGTATTCGTTGGGCCGGAACTGCTCGCGGCGCTCTTTATTCAGTTTTTCAAAAGGATAAATAATTGCCACATGCTCCATTTCAGGTGCGCGGTCGGGGAAAGGGACGTCCGTCAGTTTCTGAGCCGAGAGATAGGCATTCAACGTCTGAAAGCCAAGATTGTTCTTCGCCAATGCCACAAATTGCTGCGTCACCCCGTTCCGGAAATCGATCCCGACAATGGGTTTGATATCGAACCTGGGAGCCATACGAATGAAGTTCAGGCAGCCCGAGGTGTTATTAATATCCGTCAGCGCGGCACAGTCGTACCCATTCTCCCGGCAAAGCGCAAGAAGTTCGTCCTCAGGAATCGTCCCGAAGCGAAGGCTGAAATAAGAGTGGCAGTTGAGTAACATGAGTATTTGAGAATACGGAACGTCGCTAGGCATTTCTATGCGCCGGAATAATGGGCGGCTCGCCGTTGAATGGGTTTCCCATCGCGCCGATATCCGGGATCCCCATTGTGCTGGCCCAGGTGAGGATCTGGTCGCCTTCCTTATTATAGGCGTATTTGGTTTTAATGTAATCCATAGCCTGATAGAGGTTGAGCCGCTCTTCGGTATCGTCGAAAAGGTTGATCTGGTAATTCCCCGTTACGAGGTCGCTAAAACTGACTCCTACCAACCTTACCATCATTCTCCGGTTATACAACTGGTCGAAAAGCCGTTCGATATGCGGGATCAGCACATGGTCTGCGGAAGTATAGGCGATTTTCAACTGCCTGGAAAATGTGTTGAAATCGGAATAACGGATTTTAACCGAAACACAGGAGGTGAGCTTTTCACCCGTCCGCAGCTGAAAAGCCAGCGTTTCCGCCATCGCCCGTACCATTTCACGCATTTTTTTTACATCACCGGTGTCCTTCCCGAAAGTTCGTTCGCTGGAAATCGATTTGCGCTCGTGGAACGGGACAATAGGAGAGTTGTCGAGCCCGTTGGCGCGGTTCCACAGGGAGATTCCATTTTTGCCTAAAACCTGCCCCATGATTTCCATAGGCATTTCCTGGATTGTTTTCACATACCGAATCCCGAGGTTGTTGAGTGTCTGGTTCATTTTTTCGCCTACCATCGGAATTTTCTGCACTTCCATCGGCGCTAAAAATGGTTTTTCCTGCCCGGCATCTATTTTGAGCTGATTGTTCGGCTTGGCCTCCCCGGTAGCAACCTTCGACACCAGTTTGTTGGTGGCGAGCCCAAACGAAATAGGCAGGCCGGTTTCGCGGATAATGCGCTGCCGGAGCTCGCTGGCCATTCCATAGCAGCTGTGGTATTTGTCCATTCCCGACAGATCCGCGTAAAACTCGTCGATACTGGCCTTCTCAAACACGGGGACGCTTTGGCTGATGATCTCGCTCACTTCCTTCGATTGTTTGGAATATGCTTCCCCGTTTCCGCGAATAACAGTCGCTTCGGGGCAGAGCATGCGGGCCATTTTCATAGGCATGCCGGAATGCACCCCAAATTGCCTGGTTTCGTAGCTGCAAGCCGCTACAACACCGCGGTCGCCCGTCCCGCCCACGAGTATCGGTTTACGTTCAAGCCGGCTGTCCTGCTTGCGCTCTACGGATACGAAAAAGGTATCCAGGTCAAAATGTAATATCGCACGGTCCACTATTATTTGGAGTTTTTACAAAATTATGGATTTATTCCAAATATATGGATCATATCCATTTCTTAAAAGGAAATATTCCAAAATATTTGTATGTTTGAAGAGTCAAGACATTGTCAACCGGTAACCATTACACATGCTTATGGCCATTGATGAAGAATTTAGGCGTTTCAAGCAAATCAGAGAGGAACTTAATCTGACCCAGGCGGCATTTGCGGAAGAATTGGGCATCAGCGCCACCACTGCCGATATCGAGCGAGGGCGTACGCGCATACCCGGGCAGGTAGTAAAGGAACTGCTTAAAAAATACCACATCAACCCGCTCTGGCTGTTTGGAGACAGTTCGCAGAAGTACCTTTACACGGACAGACTATTCGTCAATCCGAAAGTAGTGACCGTCGATCACGCGGGTAACGACAATATTGTGCTCGTCAACGCGAAGGCAGCGGCCGGCTATCCCAACAATATCGGTGATGCGCAATGGTTTGAAGCGTTGCCAGCCTTTACAATACCGTTACCGGAATACCGTAATGCGACGTTCAGGGGCTTTCAGGTCGACGGCGATAGTATGACACCGGCGTTGCAGTCAGGTGAATGGATTTGGGCCCGCGCGGTGGATGACTGGGATTCGCTGAGTGATAAACATATGTATGTCATTGTTACGATCGACAGCGTGCTGGTCAAAAAGATCCGGAAGGAAAAGGATTCGATTTTTGTGAACCTGGTATCGCTCAACTCCGACTATGCACCGATCCGTGTTGATCGTAACGAGATTCGTGAAATATGGCAGGTAAACAGTAAGCTGTCTTTCAATCTGGGAGAGGACAAGACGGAAATAAGTTTGCAAGGCCTGTATCAGGAAATGCGGGAATTGCGGCAGGAGGTGAAGAAGCTGGCTAAATAGCGCTGCTAAACTATTGTGGGTCAAATGGGTTAAGTAAACACAATTTTTCGATGCCTACGAAATCTGTTGTGTTATCTGTGATTAGGGTAAGCCCGTGCACTATGGCAGTAGCTGCGATAATCGCGTTGGATAGTTCCAAATCGTATTGCCTACGCAACTCAGCTGCCTTGTCTCTGATATCCTTTTCAAGTTCAAATAAAAGAGATACACCTACAAACAGATTAACCAGTTCAAAGTCAAATTGAGCGGCTGATTTCCAGCTGAATAGTTCTATTTCGGTGAGGACTGAAAAACAGATTCGGCTGTTTTGAGCAATATCGTCCATCACGTCCTCCACGTACGGAGGAAGGTGCTGCTGGAGGTAATAAACGGCAATGCTGGTGTCCCAGAGATAAGCCTGATTCATTTGCCGCGCAATTCCCTGAGTTGACGTTCAACCTCTTCGATTGGTTGTTTGGTCATTTTGCCTTTCAGGAAACGTATGGCGCTTGTGTCTTTTATTTGCAGGGTGCTTTCGTGCAGACGAACCGCGTTCATATTTTCGAGGCTTCTGAGAAGGTCGAGTGCCTTGTCGCTGAGGACATCGATTATAACTGTATACTGCATAGTGTGATTGATTAGTTTTTGTGATTATTCAAAGTTAACCAATCACTATTGCATTTCAAGCGTAGGTTGTATTTTACACTTCCTCCGAAATTAACTGCTTCTCATACAGTTCCTTGTAAGCCCCATTCAGCGCCATAAGTTCGGTGTGAGCGCCTTGTTCAACAATGCGGCCTTCGTCGAGGACGACGATTTTATCGGCGAGCTTGGCAGAGGAAACGCGATGGGAGATAATCATAGAAGTCCGCTGGTCCATGATCCGCTTCATGTTGTTGAGAATGATGTTTTCGGTGTTGGTGTCGACAGCGGAAAGACAGTCGTCGAGTACGAGGATTTTCGGGTCGCGGGCGATGGCGCGTGCGATCGAAAGACGCTGTTTCTGCCCGCCGGAGAGTGTGATACCCCGTTCACCGAGCATGGTTTCGTAGCCTTGCGGGAAATCTTTGATATTGTTGTAAAGATCGGCGTCCTTCACGGCCTGCTCGATCCTTTCAAATGGCATGTCTTCGGTGCCGAACCGCACGTTGTTCTCAATGCTATCCGAGAAAAGGAATACATCCTGCGGCACGTAGCCGATCTGGCGACGGTAACCGTGGACATCGTAATCTTTCATCGGAATGCCGTCGATCAGGATCTGCCCTTCGGTGGGATCGTAGAGGCGGCATAGCAAGTGAGCGAGCGTGCTTTTACCGGAGCCTGTGGTGCCGAGGATCGCCACGCTTTCACCGGCTTCGACTGTCAGATCAAAATCGTGCAATGCTTTAATACCCGAATCGGGGTATACAAATCCAACGTGGCGGAAAGTGATTTTGCCTTCCAGCGATTTGCTTAGGTTTTTCTCGGATACCAACGTTGTTTTTTCATTCAAAAACTCATTGATCCGGAGCTGTGACGATGCGGCGCGCTGGATTTGGCTTGTGGTCCAGCCCAATGCCATTACTGGCCACGTGAGCATATTGACATACAATATGAATTCGGTGATATTGCCCGGAGTAAGGCGGCCATTGATAATTTCCTGGCCGCCGACATAAATGACCAGGATGTTGCTCAGCCCTATCAAAAGGACAATCATAGGGTAGAAGAACGCATCGACTTTGGTAAGGCCCAATGATTTGGCCTTGAAAACCTCTGCCTCTTTTTGAAAATTAGCATAAGACCGGTCCTCCTGTACAAAGGATTTGATCACACGTATTCCGGAAAATGCCTCCTGCACATAAGTGGAAAGCGCCGAAAGCTGCTTCTGGATCTCCTGCGAACGTTTCATGATCATGCTATTGACCACATACACACTCACGGAAAGCACGGGCAGCGGCAATAGCACATAAAGCGTCAGTTTTGGGCTGACGGAGATCATGTATGAGATCACCAGGAAGAATAGCACGATCAGGTTAATGCCGTACATCAATGCCGGGCCGACGTAAATACGGACGTTACTCACGTCTTCCGAAATGCGAGCCATAAGATCACCCGTGCTGTGGCGGCGGAAAAACGCGGCCGGTAATGTCTGGTAGTGTTGGTAAACGTCGTTTTTAAGCTCGAATTCGATATGGCGTGACATCACAATGATCGTTTGCCGCACCAGAAAGAGGAATATCCCTTTGAGGAGCGCCATGAGCAGGATCAGGAAGCCGTAGAGCAGGATGCTGAACGCAAAAATGTCATACATATCACTTTGCAGCGATACACCATTGTAGAGGTAGTAAATGTCGAGCGTTTCGATCACCAGGTCGAGCGCGTAGCGCACGAGCTGGGCCGGGATAATGCCGAAAAGGTTGGATACGATCGTGAAAATGATACCTAGGATGAGGTACCACTTATATTTCCACAAATATTTGTTGAGAGATTTTAATGCTTTCACCGGTTCAGATTTTGATCAGCCGTGCTGGACGCTTTCTAGCCAACATCCTATTTTACCAAAACGTTGCAAAATTAAAACGACGCACCTCAATTTTCCGATTGTGAACAAAATAGTCTAATTTTGCGGTCGATTTTAAAAACAACTCATGCAGGGTACCAGGCAGAATGGCCCTGCAATACATGCAGACACGTTCTTTGATTTACTGTACCTTTTATCCAAATAGTATTCCGGCATATGCTGAATAGAAGATTACTAAGAACCAAAGCGGTTCAGGCACTTTATGCACGGCAGCTCACAGCCGATGCGAACCGTTTACTGGCACTCGATCAGATTGAAGAAGCATTTGCTCCTGACCTTAACTCGATGGAGTTTCAGGACAAGAAAAAGCTTTCGGGCATGAAAAGGCTCGCGAACATGACGCTCGACGAGTTTATTAAAAATGGTAAGCCCAACGGCGACGAAGAGCTTCCCGATCGCGTGCTGAGAGTGGCTCAGACAGCCTATGAAGCATACAACCGGCAGACTAATACGGATGGAGAAAAACTCGTTAGAAGGGTTTTGAATGAAACGGAAACAATTTACGCCGACTTCATCCGAATCCTGTCGATGCTGATCGAACTATCACACCAGGCAAAAATCGACCGCGAGCGCAGGTACGACGATCCGGAGGCGCCATTTCCCAAAGATTCGGGACTGGATACCAACCGGGTGATCAAGGTTTTGCAGGAAGATAAGGCGCTGGAAGAGGAGATTATCCGCAGCGGCATCAACTGGACCAACGAAATGAACCTGATCCGGAAGATTTACCGGGAAGGTTTGCGAAAGGACGAAACTTACGAAACATATTGCAAATCGGCGACACATACGCCGGAGGAAGACCAGGAGATTATCCAGCACGTACTGCGTCAGATTATCCTCAAACACGAGGTGCCGCTCGAATACCTCGAACAACGCGATCTTTACTGGGCAGACCACAGCGAACTGATCCGCAGCCTTGCGATCAAAACGTTGCGTACTGCCGATTTGGCACAGACATTCCAGCTTGCACCGCTTACCAAAGATTGGGAAGAGGATAGGGCATTTGTGGAAGAGCTTTGCAAAATTGTTGTGAAAGAAAGTGATCAGTACGATGTTTATCTGGAAGACCAGCTGAAAAACTGGGAACTGGAAAGGATCGCGCTGGTGGACCTTATTATCCTCAAAACAGCCCTCGCAGAACTCATTCATTTCCCGGGTATCCCTGTGAAAGTCACCATTAATGAGTTTATTGAGATCGCCAAAAGGTACAGTACCCCAAAAAGTGGTAAGTTTGTGAACGGCGTCCTGGACGTGCTTTCCGTGAAACTGGCCAAAGAGGGCGTGATCAGAAAAAGCGGGCGCGGATTGATTGATAATAAGTAAAAGCTGACGAAATTGTGGCCGGGTATAAATGGAACAATTTTTGGAAGCCATTATTAATACATGAGCTGACACCCGTTTGCAGCAAAAAACAGCAGAAACCATGAGTAAAACCAGTAATACTTTAATCGCATTTCTAACAGGCGCTGCCACCGGCGCAGCATTGGGTATCCTTTACGCTCCCGACAAAGGGGAGGTGCTTCGTACCCAGCTGACATACAGACTGTCCAAATACCGGGAGAAACTGCAAGAAGTGATTCAGGACCTGGTCGATAAGAAAGACCTCCCTGACAATTTTTCCAGAACGGAAGGCGAACGCGTCGTGAATGATGCGCGCGAAAAAGCCGAAAAGCTGCTGGAAGACGTAGACCGTCTGATGGCGCAGATCAAGGGCCAGGCGAGCGAATGACCTATGAAAAAAATAGCCCTTTTCGCGTTTCTGGGATTAGCGGTAGCTTTTTCCAGTTGCTCCAAAAATGAAAAGAGTGGTGAAGAAAAACAGGCAAATTCAAAACTGCCTGTTTTTGCTTTGATTGACAGCACGGAATATGATTTCGGTACCATTCAGGAAGGCGCCATTGTGGAACACGAATTCAAATTCCGCAACGATGGCGAATATCCGTTGATCCTCAACAACATCAGCTCTTCGTGCGGATGTACCACGCCCGAATGGCCGAAGGATCCGATCGGACCGAAGGAGACTTCGAGCATCAAAGTCCGTTTCGATAGCAAGCATAAGGCCGGCCCTCAGGTGAAGACGATCACAGTCTATGCCAATACAGAACCGGCAAATACTGAATTGAGGCTGAAAGGTATTGTAAACGCAGCACCTCAGACGGCGGATTCGACCGCGGCGAAGAAGTAATATTTTATACAACCCATCTACTACAATGAATTATTCTATTTTAGCACAAGCCGCCGGAGGCTCCCAGGGCATGATTTACCAGGTCGTGATGTGGGTCGGTATCATCGGGGTATTTTATTTTTTCATGATCCGTCCGCAACAGAAAAAGCAGAAGGAACAGAAAGAATTGCTCAACAACTTGAAAAAAGGCGATCAGGTAGTGACGATCGGTGGTATCCACGCGAGAGTTTATACCGTAGAAGAAGCGACAGTTACGCTTGAGTTGGACAAAGGAGTGAAACTAACGGTCGAAAAGTCGGCTATTTCGCGTACCATTGCCGGGTAAAAACTAATCATGAACGGCATGCATTCCCGTTAATGCATGCATTTTCAAAATTGTTGTGAGTCAAGTCCCACCCAACCAGAACAGGATCAAAACGTTTATAGGATGCTTGCTTGCGGCATCCTTTTTTTGGTTAATGAATGTCCTCAATAAGGACAATTATTCCCTTAAACTGAATTATCCGCTGTCGATCGAATATGATAACGCAGCCTATGTGCCGATGCAACCGCTTCCGAAACGGATTTCGGTAAATGTAACGGGGGATGGCTGGACTTTGCTTCAAAAATCCTGGCTGAATTTTAATGCCAACCCGGTGGTTTACCGTGTTCAGAACCCGACGGTATCTAGTTTTATCAACTCTACTACCCTCACCGACCAGATCACGGAGATGTTCCCGAACCTGCACGTCAACTATGTGGTAGCAGATACATTTGAACTTAATTTCGAGCCTAAAATCAGGAAGATCATTCCTATCCGCGTCGATAGCGCGGGCATCGATGTGCGCGAGGGTTATGTAATTTCGAGTTTTATCAACGTCTCGCCTTCGCTTATTTCGGTGGATGGGCCGGTTTCACTGATCAAGACTTTCCCGGATACGATTAAGATTCGCGTGCCTACACCTAAGATTCAGAACAACTACGACGAGAGTTTGCCTATCCCGCTGCCGGTTTCTCCATTGGTGGAAGTTAGCCATCGCGACGTTTATGTGAGTTTCGAAGTCGCGCAATTTCTTATTGCGCCGCCACAACAATAGCTTAATCCCTCATTTGACCGATAACCACATGGATCTTCCGCTTCTGATAGGTGTTACTGGGGGTATCGGTTCGGGTAAAAGCATGGTTTGCAGGCTGTTTGAATGCCTGGACATTCCTATTTATTATGCTGATAGTCGTGCCAAATGGCTTACTAACAACGATCCGGAAATCCGTGCGAAGGTAGTTGCATTGCTTGGGCAAGAGGCTTATGACAGCGATGGAGTGTACAATACCCGGTTTGTCGCGTCCTGTGTTTTCAAAAATGAGCCATTACTCAAAGAGCTCAATGCGATTATCCATCCTGTCGTACTTCGTGATACCAAAGCGTGGGTCACTCGAAATGCGGGTGCGCCGTATGTAGTGAAGGAGGCCGCCATTATGGCTAAGGCTGGACAGGCCAATGCGGTGGATGTGGTGGTTGTGGTGGAAGCGCCGGTCGAGTTACGGGTTCAAAGGATATTGCAGAGGGATCAGCGCCCAGAGCAGGAAATCAGGGCGATTATCGAACGGCAGGTTTCCGATGAATCGCGGCGCGAGATAGCCGATTATATTGTGAATAATGACGATGCTTCCGAGCTGATTCCGCAAGTACTGCATTTGCACGAACTTTTCTTGAAAAGGAAACCCTCCGAACGTTAGAAATCCACATCCAGCCCCAGTGCTTGCTTCAATTCGAGCAAATAGGGGTTTTTTTCTGCTAAAAAGTTGAATTTCTCGGCTGGCGTGTAAGGCAGTCTGTTTACCTCTTGTGGTGCAACTCGGGGATTAATGTCCAGCTTCGGTGCATCCATCCGTGCTTTCAGGAAGCCCAGCAACTCATACCGCATATTCATTACGGCATCCTGTTGGTGATCGTTATCCAGCGCGATTTCGATCGTGGTACCATTCAGCTGAATTTCACGGTTCAATGTGATTTGCTCGGTCGTTGAATTGCCGGCTTGCAGGCGTTTCTGGGAGAATTCGTACCAGAAACGTTGCAGATTGGCCAATGTCAGTTCTTCCCTTTTTGCGCCATTGGGAACAGCAGCATAATCTACCGAAGGCTCGGCATTGCTTTGCTTGGTAGTTTGCTGGGCCGGTGGCGTAAGCGATTGCGTAAGCGAAATGGTGTTTTTAAGCCGTGAAGGTGCAGCTTGCTGGGGGGCAGCTTGCTGGGGTGCCGACTGCTGCGGAGTTGCTTGCTGCGGTGCTGCTACCGGTTGTATGGGTGCATTCGCGTAAGCGCTTCCGTTTGACTGGCCGTTAGGTGGCGCCGCAGGTTGAGGTGCTGCTGCTTGTGATGGGGCTGCCGGATTGTTCAGGGGTTGTTGATGCTCAACTTTTTTTTTTGCCGTTTCATCAACGGCAGCAAGAGATTGAAGTTGAAGAACCTGGGGCAAATTGGCGAGTTTCATGAGACATAGCTCCACATGCAACCGCTGGTTTTTCGCCGATTTGTAATTGATATCGCATTGCCCGGTGATGCTCAGCGCCGAAAGCAGGAAGCTGAGATCGGCCATCAGGGATTGTTCAAGGTATTTCCGCTCAGCTGATTCGGAAACTTGCAATAAGGTTACTGTCGCCGGATCTTTGCACACGAGCAGGTTTCGGAAGTGTTCGAGAAGGCCTATAACAAAAAGATGCCCATCGAATCCTTTCCTTAAAATCTCATCAAACAGCACCAGCGAGCGTGCAATACTGCCAGCCGTAAGCGCGTCTGTGATTTTGAAATAGTAATCGTAGTCGAGAATGTGCAGGTTTTCCAGCACCGCCGCGTAGGTGAGGTGGTTGTTGGTGGAAAACGTCACGTTAAGGTCGAACATAGAAAGCGCATCCCGCAACCCCCCGTCGGCTTTCTGGCCGATCAGTTCCAAGGCCTCATGTTCGGCATTGATACCTTCCTTTTTTGCGATATCGGCGAGGTGGTGCGCGATATCTTTCGATTGAATGCGGTTAAAGTCGAATATCTGACAGCGCGAAAGAATCGTCGGCAGGATCTTGTGTTTCTCCGTCGTAGCAAGGATGAAAATGGCGTACGAAGGCGGTTCTTCCAATGTTTTCAGAAATGCGTTGAAGGCAGCCTGCGAAAGCATGTGGACCTCATCAATAATATAGATCTTGTACTTCCCTGTCTGAGGTGGATAACGTACCTGGTCGATCAGGTTACGGATATCTTCCACAGAGTTGTTGGAAGCTGCGTCGAGCTCGTGGATATTAAAGGAAGCGTTGTTCTGGAAGCTCACACAAGACTCGCATTCGCCACAGGCCTCCACATCATCGCCCAGATTCTGGCAGTTGATGGTTTTGGCCAAAATACGTGCGCAGGTCGTTTTCCCTACGCCGCGCGGACCGCAGAAAAGGAAAGCTTGCGCGAGGTGATTGGTGCGAATGGCATTCTTTAATGTGGTAGTGATGTGTGATTGACCCACCACCGAATCAAAGGTGACGGGACGATACTTCCTGGCCGAAACAACGAAATGATCCATGGTGCAAGATACTTCCGAGCACTGGATTTTCAAAGCCGTTACTTCGTTACGAGCGGGTACACGCGCACGTAATCGACCTCCATTTTTTGTGGGAAAATGCTGTCATCCACGCCCTTTTGCCCGCCCCAGTTACCACCGACGGCGATGTTTAAAATTAAATGAAAAGGCTTGTCGAACGGCCATTCAGGCCACTGGTAGGAGGCTTCCTTTTTGAATGTGAAAAAGGCATTGCCGTCGACGAGGATCGTCACCGCTTCGGGCGTCCATTCGCAGGTGTACACGTGGAAGTCTTCCGAAAGTCCTTTCACAATGATATTGTTGCCCTTGTTGGTTTTAATGGCATGGTTGAATGCTTTCGTATGAATGTTTCCATGCAGCCGGTCCTGGTCAAAGCCCACATGCTCCATAATATCGATCTCGCCATTGTCCGGCCATCCTTTGTTGCCGTAACTATTCCCGCTGGCAAGCATCCAGATTGCCGGCCACGTTCCGCGTCCCTTTGGCAGCTTCGCCCTGATCTCGAATTTGCCATAGGTAAAGTCGCCCTTGCCCTTCGAAACCAGCCTTGCCGAGCTGTACTGCTGCTTACCCGACGGCTCCTTAACAGCCGTGATCACCAGATGGCCGTTTTCCACTTTGGCATTCTCGATTTTGTCGGTATAGTTTTCCAGCTCATTATTTCCCCAGCCATGATCGCCGAGGTCGTAGGACCACTTGGCCGGGTTGGGCTTGCCGGGCGTGTCGAATTCGTCCTGCCAGGAAGGGGCGGTGGCGAATTCGTATTGGGATATCGCAGGTTGCGGTTTCTCTGAGGGCTGGGCGCAGCCTGCGATAGCGGCTGCTATTGCCAATTCGAAGAGAATAAAGAATGCCATATTAAGACTTTGCCTCTTTTTTGCGTTTGGCTTCTTCTTCGAAAAACTTTTTGATGTCCACAGTTGCGAGGAAATCGTTCGCTTCCCTCACCTTCTGATCAACGATCTTCTGTGCAGAAGGTGATAGTTTGAATGGCATAATATCGTTCATATTTGTTCTGTTTTCTGTTTAATGAAATAGAAATCATAATGTGTATCCGGTTCAAACGGTGTAAAATTCCCCGGCACCCCGCCATAGATATTGAATTTTTTTGAAATAGACTCCAATTCACGGCTAAGCATAATCCTGTAAAGACGGTGCCTTCGGCACTCACTGCCTCTAAACATCACCATAGCGTCGGGATTGTGTTCGAGGAAGTGTTCGGCTATCCGGAAAACTGTCCCTAAAACAATAACCAGGTCTCCATTGTTGCTTTCGACCTCGCCGTTGAGTAACCCATGCTCATTTACATCCAACAAAGCGAGGTTAAAGATTGAATTATCTTGAAAGCCCGTGAATAAAACAGCTTTTTGAATCTTTTTGTTTGGACTTACACTTTCAAACAGGTAAAGAAACGGTCCGTGGGCCGCCGTAAAGGGTTAGCTTTCTTCATTCATACATAGTGTGCGTTATAATCCCTCAAACATATAAAAATTCCCCATAACCCAAATTATAAATTGCTAAACCCCAGCATTTAGTGAAATTCTGTTGTTTCATGCTTAATTTTGTAGCCCGCTTGTCGTTTTTATGTAATGAAGGAAATAAAGTTGAGTACGGAAGTTGCCCTGGATGCCCCGGATTGGAAGATCGATCACCACACCAAAATTCTCACCATAGGTTCTTGCTTTGCCGAGGTGCTGGGCAGCCAGTTAGGTAGTTATAAGTTTGATGTACTCAATAACCCGGTGGGTACGGTGTTCAACCCGCTGACGATATGCAAAATACTCGACAGTGCAGTGGAGGGGAAAAGACCCAATCCGGCATTGTTCCTGCAAAATCCCGACCAGATTTGGCTCCATCACGATTTTCATTCTTCGCAATGGGCGGCCGGACAGGGAGCATTGGATGCCCAGCTTTCTGAACAGCTCGATGAAATCCGTGAATTTCTGGCAGAGGCAGACGTACTAGTGATTACACTGGGTACCGCCTACGCGTACCGCCACCGGAAGACGAATCTGATCGTAGGCAACTGCCATAAGATACCAGCCGACCGTTTTATCAAGGAATTGCTTCATTTCGACCAGATTTCGATCGCGTTTGAGCAATTAATCCAAAAGCTGATCCCCTATAACCGTAAACTGCGCATACTGCTCACGGTAAGCCCCGTGCGTCACACGCGTGACACGCTTCCACTTAATCAGGTGAGCAAATCGACGTTGCGCCTGGCGGTCCACCGCCTTTCAGAGAAATATAAGCATGTGGAGTACTTCCCTTCGTACGAGATCATGATCGACGAATTGCGGGATTACCGCTTTTATAAGGAAGATATGATCCACCCGAGCACTGTGGCGGAGGAATACGTTTTCAATGCATTTGCCCAAAATTATATCGGCGCCGGTTCTCTGAAGTTCATGACCGAATGGGCGTCCGTTCGGGATACGCTAGCCCACCGGCCGCAACATGGGTTTACACCGGGACATTTGAAAATGCTGAAATCGCTGTGGAGCAAGCTCAATGCGATTTCACGGAACGTGGATGTTTCCACCGAAATGGAGGAAGTGGAGCGTAGGATCGGAGAATTTCCGGGAATGTAACAAACTCATTGGCGGCATTTCGTGTTGCATAATATCAAGTCAAAGTACCAACCATAATAATGGGAGAATTTACAATCAATAAAGAAAAAGTATTGCAGGCATTGAGTACTGTGGAGGAGCCCGATCTGAAAAAGGATCTGGTGACGCTCGGTATGATCCAGGATATAGAAATAGGGGTGAACCAGGTGCAGTTTACGGTAGTGCTTACCACCCCGGCTTGCCCTCTCAAAGAACTGATCAGGAAAAATTGCGAGAATGCGATCCATGAGCACCTGAGTCCGGAAGTGGAGGTGATTATCAAACTCACGGCGAATGTAACGACAACCCGGCACACAGGGCCCCTGATCCCCGGTGTGAAAAACGTGATCGCGATCTCGTCCGGCAAGGGGGGAGTTGGAAAGTCGACGGTGACGGCCAACCTCGCGATGGCATTGCACCGCTCAGGCGCGAAAGTGGGGATTATCGATGCGGATATTTCCGGGCCGTCGATCCCGGTGATGTTTGGCGCGGAGAATATGCAGCCCACCATCACGCCGAAAGACGGAAAGAATTTTATCAACCCGATCCGTCAGTACGGCATTAAAATGATGTCGATTGGTTTCCTGACGCCGCCGGATAGTGCAGTGGTTTGGAGAGGCCCGATGGCGAGCCAGGCGTTACGTCAGTTTTTCGGCGATACCGACTGGGGTGATTTGGATTACCTGTTGATCGACCTGCCTCCGGGCACCAGCGATATTCACCTTACATTGGTACAAACTGTTCCGGTAACAGGCGCCGTGGTGGTAACTACCCCTCAGAAAGTGGCGCTTGCCGACGCTGTGAAAGGTTTGTCGATGTTCAAGCAGCCGCAGATTAACGTACCTATTTTAGGTGTAATTGAAAATATGGCCTGGTTTACGCCCGAAGAACTGCCTGACCACAAATACCATATCTTCGGCCAGGGCGGAGGGCAATCGCTGGCGGACAAGTTCGATGTGCCTTTGATTGGACAAATACCATTGGTACAAGGCATTCGCGAAGCTGGTGACGATGGCCGTCCGGCGGTAATGGATACGAATCCGATCGTGAATGACGCATTTATGGATGCCGCTGAGGCCTTGGCGCAGCAAATTGCCATCCGCAATGCATCGCGCGAGAAAACCAAAGCTGTTGAAATCCAGGTTTAACAGTTAGTAACTGAATGATTTGATTTTTTGGATATAATCTTGCATCTTAGCAGACAGACTTTTTAACAATGGATTCAAAAGAAAAAACCATAGAATTGATCGAGCAGGCGCTCGAAACTGTGCGTCCTTACCTGCATGCAGACGGAGGGGATGTGAAATTGGTAGAGCTGACGGACGACATGATTGTGAAGCTGGAACTGCAAGGCTCGTGCCAAAGCTGCCCGATGAGCGCAATGACTTTCCGTGCTGGCCTGGAAGAATCGATCCGCAAAGCGGTGCCTTACATTAATAAGGTTGTTTCCTCGAATGTACCAGAGCTGGCATAACGGCGGAAAATTGATATCAAATATTGATCAAAAGCAGTTTCCTGAACGGGAAGCTGCTTTTTGCTTTTTAATCCGCGCGGTCAATAGGCAGAAATTGATTCCTCCCGATTAGTCACTTATATTGCGGGCATCATTGGAATGCATTAATCAGGAATATCAAACATGCGTATCGGAATTTTTTTTGGAGGTCCTTCCCGCGAGCGGGAAATATCATTTGCAGGTGGTAAAACAGCATTTGAATACCTCGATAAGTCACTTTTTGAGCCGGTGCCGGTTTTTGTAGATAGCTTTGGCAGGTTCATTCTGCTGCAAAAGGAATTGATGTATTCGTCCGAGATCCGGGAATTCTATCCCGCGCAGGGCGTTCAAAAAGACGGCTTTAAAACTTACATCGAGTCTTTTCCAGAACTGGCTGCGGCCGGTGTTTCTGCTGAAATCGGGAAACTGATTTCACCGCTGGAATTCAAAGAGCATTTCGATTTCGCGTTCCTGGCTATGCACGGCCCCGATTGCGAGGACGGTGCAATCCAGGGCTTGCTCGAATGGTATAAAATCCCATACAGTGGCCCCGGGTTGATGGGTTCGGCTGTGGGAATTGATAAGATATTACAAAATGAAATGATTGCCCTCGTGAACGGGCAGGAGAAGAAGAGCTGGACGCTCAAATACAGCCAGTGGGTTCCGAAGGATTACCCGCTGCTTTTCCAGGTTTTGAAAAAGCATTTGGGACTGCCATTGGTTATTAAGGCCCCTCATCAGGGCTCGTCGATCGGCGTAGCGATTGTGAAGGAGGATTCTCTGGAAGAATTTGTATCAGCTGTAAACCAGTGCTTTTTTCAGATTGAGCTCGATGCCGAGACGTGGAGGGAGCTGGATGAAGCCGAAAAACTGGCCTGGGGACAAAAAATCGCCAACCTGGACGAAGGCATAGGTTTCCCGGTAATCCTGGACGGCAAGACGATCTACCACCCAACTACATTGATCAGCGAGCTGGAAATCTACTTTTCCGAAGGCAATAACCACGCATTACTGAGCAGTTCCAATGCAGAAGATCAGGTGTTGGTAGAAGAATTTGTGAACGGTCAGGAATTCTCCTGTGGCTGTATTCAGTTCGACGACGGTTCGCCGCTGGCATTGCCGCCAAGCGAGGTCATCAAAATGGTGAAGGTTTTCGATTTTAATGCAAAATATAAACCTGGTGCCAGCCGCAAACGCATTCCTGTGGATACTACACTCGAAAAGAACCAGGAAATCCAGCAGATGATCGCAGCGACATTCCAGCAACTGGGCATTAACGCCTGCGTGCGGATCGATGGCTTCCTGACCGAAAACGGCACTATCCTCCTCCACGATCCTAACACGATCCCGGGCATGTCGCCTACCTCTTTCATTTTCAAGCAAATGGCGGAGATTGGTTTGAATGTGACGCAGGCATTGACCTACCTCGTGCGCCAGTCGCTACGCGAGCGTATACGTACGGGCAAGCACACATGGGCGCTCCGCGCATTGCTCGAAAAACTCGATGAGCGCATAGCTGCTAACGTCGCTACGGAAAAGCCTGTCGAACACATTGTTTTTGACGCCACGGACGAAGCCTACGTCGAGGCACGGCGCCGCTACGGCTTGTTGAATGCGGGTGGAAAAGTAACGCCTGTTCCGGTTTTGAAAGCCGCTGACGGCCAGTTCTATCAATTGCCCAATCCATTGATGTTCAAGGAATATGTGTCGGATGTGGAGGACTTGCTACACGCCGACCGACATCCGCTGCTCGTCGAAACCTCGCAAAAGGCGGCTGTGCTCACGCACTTTTTCGCCGGGGACGTTTCATATGACATTATCCGAATAGACAACCCGGTTCTGTAATTGGAAGTATTCGCGGGTTACTTATTTTGGCTCATTATGAGTCGATTATCCGCTTTTTTGTAGCCGCAGATAACCAGTTGCCGGATTGTTAAATTTTTTCAATTTTCTTTCGGTTTCTGGTGTTTTTGAAAACCGGTTTTCTAAATTGGGTAATTATTGAAATTCATTCCTTTCGAAAAATTGACGGATTAATGGCACAAGGAGCTGAAAAAGTTAGGTTAAGTCTTCAAAAGGAAAACAGGGGGTGGAAGAAATGGGGGCCTTACCTGTCGGAGCGCCAATGGGGCACGGTACGGGAGGATTATAGTGGAAATGGCGATGCCTGGAACTATATTACCCATGAAATGGCCCTTTCCAAAGCATATCGCTGGGGCGAAGACGGGATCGGCGGTTTTTCTGATAACAAGCAACATATATGTCTTTCGTTCGGGTTCTGGAACCATAAGGACAAAATACTGAAAGAGCGCATTTTTGGTCTGACCAACCGGGAATCGAATCATGGGGAAGATGTGAAGGAGATGTATTACTACCTCGATAGCACGCCTACGCATTCATACACCAAAATGCTCTATAAATACCCGCAGCAGCCATTCCCGTACGACAAGCTGCGGCAGGAAAACGGCCGGCGCGGCAAACAGGACCCGGAGTACGAAATCATGGACACGGGTGTGTTCGATAACGACGAGTATTTCGATATTTTCATCGAGCACGCCAAGGCCGATGAGGAGGATATCCTGATGAAAGTGACGGTTTTCAACCGGGGTAAGGAAGAAGCGCCGATTACCGTGTTGCCGCAGATTATGTTCCGGAATACCTGGTCGTGGGGTTATGAGGCGTTCAACTACAAGCCGATTATGAACGGTATTTCCAACCGCCTGATCGAAGTAACGCACCGGAAACACGGGAAATATAACCTTTACCTCGATGGTGCGGATGAACTGCTCTTCTGCGAGAATGAGACGAACTTCAAAAAGCTTTACGGTACGGCCAATAATACGGCTTATCCAAAGGATGGCATCAACGACTACATCGTAAGCGGGCAGAAATCGAATACAATTAACCCGAATAACATTGGGACAAAGGCTGCGGCCCGTTTTACCAAAACCATCAAAGGCGGCGAAAGTTTTACTTTTCGCCTGCGGTTTGTAAACCACTCCATTTCGGAGCCTTTCGGTGGGTTTGAAGACCTTTTTACCAAAAGGATCCGCGAGGCCGACGAGTTTTATGACGACTTGCAGCGCGACGTGACCGACGCCGACCTCCGCTCGATCCAGCGACAGTCGTATGCCGGAATGCTTTGGAGTAAGCAGTTCTATTACTATAATGTATATGAATGGCTGAAAGGCGACCCCGCACAGCCGGGGCCTAACCAGGGCCGGAAGTGGGGCCGCAACTCGGGATGGAAGCATTTGTATGCGGCGAATATCATTTCAATGCCCGACAAATGGGAGTACCCTTGGTTTGCGGCATGGGATCTGGCTTTCCATTGCGTGCCGCTGGCAAGGGTGGATGCCGATTTTGCCAAAAGACAACTGGAAATTCTCTTGCGCGAGTACTACATGCACCCGAACGGGCAGATACCCGCGTACGAGTGGAACTTCTCTGACGTAAACCCGCCGGTACACGGCTGGGCAACCTGGAAAGTGTACGAAATCGATCGGGAGCAAAATAATGGAGTAGGGGATATTGAATTTTTGGAAAAAATATTCCACAAGCTCCTGCTGAACTTCACCTGGTGGGTCAACCAGAAGGACGATACCGGTAACAACATATTCAGTGGCGGCTTCCTCGGCTTGGATAATATCGGTGTATTCGACCGCTCGACGCCTATGCCGTTCGGCGGTAAGCTGCAACAGGCCGATGCAACCGGGTGGATGGCGATGTACACGCTGAACATGCTCCGTATTTCGGTGGAGGTGGCGCTGGTACATGGTGTTTACCAGGATATGGCCTCCAAGTTTTTCGAGCACTTCCTGCACATTGCGGGCGCGATGGAGTCGATAGGAGGGAAAAATTCATCGATTAGCCTTTGGGACGAGGAGGATCAGTTCTATTACGACGTCATCCACATTCCGAATGGGCAAAGCATTCTGTTGAAAGTTCGCTCAATCGTGGGATTGATACCGCTATTTGCGGTGGAAATCCTGGATCCGCAGAATCTGGACAAACTTCCGATTTTCAAACGCCGGGTTGAATGGGTATTGGCCAACCGTCCCGATCTGGCGAGGTTGATCTCGCGCTGGTTTGAATCAGGCAAGGGAGAAAACAGATTGCTGTCGATCCTGCGCGGCCACCGGATGAAAATGATCATGAAAAGGATGCTCGATGAGAGCGAATTCCTGTCCGATTACGGTGTGCGCGCATTGTCCAAATACCACGAGGAAAACCCCTACAAGTTTTATATCAACGGGGAGGTATTGCAAGTCGATTATACGCCCGCGGAGGCTTTGACCGACATTATGGGCGGTAACTCCAACTGGCGTGGGCCGATTTGGTTCCCGCTTAATTACCTCATTTTCGACTCACTGATGAAATTCCATACCTATTATGGCGAGGATTTCATGATCGAATACCCGACGAATTCCGGTAATCTTACGACGATCAAAGACGCCGCATTGGCCATTGCCTGCCGGTTGATCGACATTTTCAAGAAGGACTCGGAAGGAAAGCGCGCGGTGTACGGTCATGATGAGAAAATGCAGAAAGACCCTAACTTTAACGACCACGTTCTGTTTTACGAATATTTTCACGGAGATAACGGGCGCGGATGCGGGGCAAGCCACCAAACCGGTTGGACGGGCCTGGTTGCCGAGTTGATCCACAAAACCGCGAAAGAACGGTTCTCGGCGATTGAGAAAGAACCGATGGAAGTTAGTAAATAAGGACGGTACATACATTTTACAATTCTCTTAATTAATTCTATTTAACTGATTATGACTGCAAAATTGGAACCGAATGTGATGACCAAAGTGAGCAGCTGGCTCAACGGTGATTATGATATCGATACGAAACAATCCATTCAACAACTGATCGACGAAGGCAACGATACTGAACTGACGGATGCGTTTTACAAAGACCTCGAATTCGGAACAGGCGGATTGAGGGGCCTCATAGGCATTGGTTCCAACCGCATGAACCGCTACACGGTGGGTACGGCTACGCAGGGATTGGCTAATTACCTCAACAAGGCATTTCCGAACGAAGCGAAAAGCGTGGCAGTGGCTTATGACAGCCGTATCAAATCGGATGAGTTTGCGAAAATCATCGCGGATATTTTCTCGGCGAATGGTATTTCGGTTTACCTGTTCGAAGGCTTGCGCCCTACGCCTGAGCTCTCTTTTGCGATCCGCCTGCTGGGTTGTAAAAGCGGGGTAGTAGTAACGGCATCGCACAACCCGAAAGAATACAACGGCTACAAAGCTTACTGGACTGACGGTTCGCAGGTGGTGGCGCCGCACGATACCAATATCATTAACGAAGTAAATGCGATCACGTCGATCGACCAGGTGAAATTTGATGGTGATGCCTCGGCCTCGAAAATCACTAAAATCGGTGCCGAGGTGGATGAAAAATATATCAATCACATCCTTTCACTTTCGATTTCGAAAGGTGCGTTGGAGCGCCAGAAAGGCCTTAAAATCGTGTACACTCCATTGCACGGAACCGGTGTGACGCTGGTGCCGCAATTGCTGGCAAAAATGGGCTTCGAAGCAGTAACCATGATCGAAGAGCAGGCGGAGCCAAAAGGCAATGGCCAGTTCCCGACGGTGGTATATCCCAACCCGGAAGAAAGCGAAGCGATGTCCAAAGCGGTTGAAAAAGCCAAGGAAATTGATGCGGACCTGGTAATGGGTACCGACCCTGATTCCGACCGTGTGGGTATCGCTGTGAAAAACCACCACGGGGAAATCCAGCTTCTAAATGGAAACCAGACAGCCAGCGTGCTGATTTATTATCTCCTGAATGCATGGAAAGATGCCGGCAAGCTTACGGGAACGCAGTTCGTGTGTAAAACGATCGTTACCACCGACCTGATCGACAAAATGGCGGCGGCTTACGATGTGAAATGCTATAACACGCTCACCGGCTTCAAATACATCGCACAGGTAATCCGCGAGAAGGAAGGCCAGGAGCAGTTTATTGGCGGCGGCGAAGAAAGTTACGGCTATCTGATCGGCGACGCGGTGCGTGACAAAGATGCGATCGCTTCCTGCGCGATGATCGCCGAGCTCACGGCTTACGCGAAAGACAAGGGCCTGAGCCTCTTCGATATGCTGATGGAAATCTACAAGCAGTTCGGGTTCTACTACGAAGGGTTGATCTCATTGACCAAAAAGGGCAAATCAGGTGCTGACGAAATCCAGCAGATGATGGCCGATTTCCGCGCTAACCCGCCGAAAACCATCGCAGGATCGCCGGTTGTGAGAATGGACGACTACAAAGCGTTGACAACGACCGATTTCAAATCGGGCAATACGGTTGCCATTCCATCCGGAGAAATGGGTATCGAATCGTCGAATGTATTGCAGTTCTTCACCGAGGACGGTACGAAATTCACTTGCCGCCCATCCGGCACCGAGCCGAAGATCAAGTTCTACGTGGGCGTGCGCGCTGCGCTGGAAAAGAACGAGGATTTCGACAGCGTTTATGCTTCATTGAAAGATAAAGTGAAAGCGATCGGCGAGGAGCTGAATTTGAAATAGTCCCTTATTATGGGTTAATAAATGTGAAGGCGGCTCGTTGGGCCGCCTTCTGCTATTTGGTATGAATGATAAAGTAAGTCTTGTGTTGGTTATTTGTTCTGAAAGAAATTTTCTTGACTTTATCGATAGCAAGTTTGTTGGCTTCTTCCCTGGTTGAGCGGCTGGTGTTGATGTAGAACTCCGAACTGGCGTGCCTGTCGGTAAACAGCAGCATATTTTGTTCTGATTTTCCGAAGCCTCTTTTTTCCAGAGATAGTTGATTGTTCTCTCCATTGAGTGCCTCCGGGCTCAAAGAACCTCCTGAACTGGATCCGATGCCACTTATGACTTTCTTCTCAAAAAAGTCAACCTCTTTTTCCTTCTTAATAGCCAGTGCGGCTTGGTAATCAGCTTCCAGTTCGGCCTTCAATGGTGCCGGCAGCGGGGATCGCATTCCAAGTCCACCCTTATATACGAAACCGGAGTACCCTTTCATCGGACTCGTGTCGTCATCGCCTTCATCGCCTTCGCCCATGCTGCCCTCACCTTTAATGTGCACGGAAATAGAGGTAATGTAGCTTTGCAGTGGATCGTATTGCAACTTGTTAATGACCAAATCATAATTGAATTTTTTAACCTCGGCCTTCATGGCATTAATCTGATCCCAGGTGGTCAGCGGGGTGATAACCCAGTGCAAGGTGTCGTTTCTGATAAAAATACCTTTCACTTTTGGACCAATTTCCCTGGTAATGCGTGCACTATCGACAGTACCCGCAGCATCTTCTTCTTGAGGCATGGCACCAGTAACCTCCTCCTTTTGGTTCAGATTTTCGGTTGAATCCTTTTTAATGGATTCAGTTACAGGTGCTTCGTCCATTAATGGCTTCATCAGCGGCCTGATCACCTCTGGCGCCAGCTCGACAATTTGCTCGCGATACGGTGCCACGAATGCCGATGAAATGTAAACCAATGCCACCACCGCCGCATATTTGCCCCAAACCAGGTAATGCGATGGCTTCCGGTTCATCATTTGAATGCGTTTTTTGAGCAACGACCGGGCAAATGAGTTGGTCAGCGGCAACTCCCGCGCTTGCAAGACTGCATTCAATAAATTGTATTGGTATTGCTTTTTCTCAAAACCATTATCCAGCACAGCGCGGTCGGCGAGGTACTCGAGATTTTCCTGCACCAATCTTTGATGGATCCACGCAAATGGGTTGAACCAGAGACAAATCTTCTGGATCTCGGCCAGCAGCAGGTCGGCGCTATGCCATTGCCGCGCGTGCTCAGCTTCGTGCGCGATGATATTTTGCAGCTCACGACCTGAATGCTTCGAAAGATCGAGCACAATCCATTTGAAAAACGAGAAAGGTGAAGCGCCTGCTACATGCACCACGGAAGGGCCGTCGGGTTGCTCTTCGTTCCGGCCGCGCGCAATCACCAGGAACAAGCGGCCGATTTGAAACAGAAAATATCCTGCCATTACGAGCATGCCCGAAAAGTAAATGGTACTGATCCAATCTGCGGCGTTCATTGCCGGTATCGCTACTTCTGCGGAAGGAGCGAAAGGTTGCGATTGAATGGTTGCGATGGGTTCGCTGAGGATCGGCAGCTTGCTGACCACTTTCGGAATGCTGTGATGAAGTTCGGTTTGCACTTCTACCGGTCCCCAGCTGGGCAGGTTTATCAATGGTAATGTCCACGCAGCAGCCACATTGAGCCACAACAATACACGGTTAAGCTTCGAAAATGTTTCAAACTGGATCAGCCAACGATAGGCCAACGTAAGCACAGCCAGCACCAGGCTGACTTTCATAAGGTAAGGGATCAGCATAAAGTCGGCGAATTAATGTGGTACATCAGTACTTTACTCTCCTTCTTCGATCATCCGGATAATCTCGCGCAGATCGTCCGGCGTCACTTTTTCCTGCTTCGCGAAATAGGCAACCAGGTCCTTGTAGGAGTCATTGAAATACCCTCCAACGACCTTGCCCAACACAAAATGGTTCTGGTAATCCTCCTGCTTCACGACCGGAAAGTACTCATAGGTATTCCCGAATTGCCGGTGCGACACATAACCCTTTTCTTCCAAATTCCGGATAATGGTTGAAACGGTGTTGTAGTGCAGCTTCGGTTCCGAGAAAAGCGGAAGCATGTCTTTCACGAATGCGGTGCCGAGCTTCCACAGTACCCGCATTACTTCTTCTTCCTTATTGGTGAGCTTTTCAAGTTCCATGGTGTAATATTAAAACTATTTTTATAGTTAACAAACTATTTTTCTAGTAATGATATTTTTTGAAGTAAAACTTGAAAAGGAATCCCTGCACGGCGCAATGCCAAATGCACCGCTGGGTAATCAATATGTTACCTTTTGTTGTCTTATGATGATCATAAGTGATACTTTTTGAAGAACGAATTGTAAATTACAGGTATCATATAACGACACCTAGCTAATTGATGATGAAAAAACTACTTCACAACAACACAATGTTGCTGAGCCTGACAATGGCTTTCTGCTGGAATGTCGCCCGGGCGCAAAACGGTCCGGTGACGGGAAAAGTCACGGACAAAGACGGGGTCGAGATTCCCGGCGTCAGTGTGAGCGTCAAAGGGACCTCGCAAGGCACTTCCACCAACGAGAAGGGCGCATACTCGGTGCAGGCCGGACCAGGGGCTGTACTGGTATTCAGTTTTATTGGTTTTAAAAAGCAGGAAGTAGCTTTGGGCAATCAGCGTTCCAATGTAAATGTGCAAATGGAAGCCGATGTGTCGATGCTCGACGAGGTAGTGGTAACTGCGCTCGGGCAGACGCAGGAAAAGCGGGCGATCGGCTATTCGGTGCAGTCGATCCGATCCGATGAAATCAAAGAGTCGGGCAATCCGAATATGGTGGGAGCATTGCAGGGAAAGATTGCCGGAGCGGTAATCACCGGCTCGGGTGGTGCGCCGGGTGCCGGGGTAAATATCATTCTAAGAGGCATTACCTCGCTCAGCGGGAGTGCCGACAACCAGCCGCTATTTGTGATCGACGGCATTATCATCAGCAATGCCACTACGGCCGGTAACCCGTTGCCCAGTGCGGGTTCGGCCTCTCCCGGAGCCTCCGAGCAATTTGCGAACACCAATCGCGCGGCGGACATCAACCCCGACGACGTCGAAAGCATTTCTGTACTGAAAGGCCCTGCCGCGACGGCACTTTACGGCTTGCGGGCTTCCAACGGCGCCATTATCATCACCACCAAGCGTGGAAAATCAGGTAAGCTCAATGTCTCATTGTCGCTCTCGGGTGGGGTGGATGTGCTGGGTAAATCACCGGATATTCAGACACGCTTCCTGCAAGGCCGCTTCGGGGAGTTCATTTCACCTACGGAAGTACGCCAGCGAACACCCTACCAGTCGTTCGGACCGTCGGTGATCGGTAACACCACCGACCGTATTTATGACAACTTCCGCGGGTTTTACCAAACGGGCTTTCGTACCAACAATAATATTACCATCACCAAGGGAAGCGAAAAGGGCAACATTTACGTTTCGGCCGGGCATAATTACCAGCAAGGCATTGTGCCTGCCACCTATTTCGAAAGGGCTTCCGCTAAAATTGCCGGGACCTACAATTTTACGAAGCGCTTTTCGGCCTCAGGCTCGTTCAACTACATCCGCTCGGGTGGGAAACGCCCGCCTGCCGGTGATAAATCAGTGTTCAGTGCACTGTCGTACTGGCCGAATACCTACGACGTGAACGACTATCTGAACCCCGACGGGTCCTACAAGAACCTCTTGCCTGGTTTTACGGATAATCCGGTTTACCTCGTCAAAAAGAGCCCGCGGATAGACGCCGTTAACCGCTACATCGCCGACGTTACATTGAATTACAACATTACCGATTGGCTCTCGGCCAAATACCAGATCACTATGGATGCTTTCAATGAGCGGCGCAAGCGGCAGGTCGATAGTACTTTCGATGTAGGCACGGCTGTGAAAGGGTTTCTGATCAAAGAAAATATCAATTACCGCGAAATCAACTCCAATTTATATGTAACAGCCACGAAGCAGCTCAATGAAAGCTGGAACGGCTCACTAATGGTGGGGAATTCGGTAGTAGGCAGCAAGCGGCCCGATAGCTACTACGAACGCGGCGAAGGCTGGAAAGCGCCCTTTACCGACGAGATCAGCAGCTACCGTAACCAGCAGAAGCGCTTCTATTCGCCGTTGCAATACCGGATCGTGAGCTTTTTCGCAGATGCCAAGCTGAGTTATAAAGACATGCTCTACCTGAATGCGACGGGTCGCAACGACATTGTGTCCACGCTTCCCAAGGCCAATAACTCGTTCTTTTATCCGTCGTTCAGTGCCGGGTACATTTTTACCGAAAACCTTCCCAAAAACAATATCCTCAGCTACGGAAAGCTTCGCGCATCGTGGGCGCAGGTGGGGAAGGGTACAGACCCGTACGTGATAGGTGTGTATTACGAGCTCGCCGACAACTTTCCGTTTGGCAACACAGTGCCGGGCTATGTCCGCCGGTCCACCACCGCGGCGGATAACCTCAAACCCGAGCGTACTACCTCCATTGAGTTCGGTACCGAGCTGCGTTTTTTCAGGAACCGGCTCATGCTCGATGCAACCTATTTTACGATGGATAGCAAAGACCAGATCGTCCGTGCGCCGGTTTCGAATGTGTCGGGGTATTCCTTCTATTATACCAATATCGGCCTGATCCGCAACAAGGGTATCGAGTTGCTGGCCACTTTCAAGCCGGTGCAGACGGCGCGGTTCAATTGGGACATGTCATTGAATTTTACCAAAATGTCGGGCAAGGTGATCGAAATGCCTGAGGAACTTGAAGAAATCTCCTATTTCGACAACGGTAGCCGTGGCGTACTGAAAGTGCGGGAAGGTAGTAAACTTGGCGAACTCTGGGGGCTCGATTATCTCCGTGCGCCGGATGGGCAGTTGCTCATTCAATCGAACGGTTTTCCGCTTACCAGCCAAGTGACGGTTCCCTGGGGTAATGCATTGCCCGATTGGACAGCCGGGCTCACCAATAGCTTCAATTACCGAGGAATAGGCCTTTCGTTCCTGCTCGAATGGCGGCAGGGCGGTGATGTGGTCGATCTCGGTGAACGCAATGCATTTCGCGCAGGATCAATCGAAATTACCGGCCGGCGTTATGAACGGGTCGTATTTAAGGGAGTTGTCGAACAAAAAGGTGCAGATAACTCCGTAACCTATGTGCCCAATACCAAATCGGTGGTGCTGGACGATGCATTCTATAACCCCTCCACGGCACGTTATATGGGCAACTCGGCCCAGTTTAATATCCAGGACGGCTCGTGGTTCAGGCTCCGGACGGTGAGCCTTTCTTACGCGATCCCGAAGGCGGCATTGGCCCAATCGGTTTTCAGGGGAGGGGTCCGATTCAATTTTACGGGCACAAACCTCTTTTTGAACACGCCATTCCGCGGGTATGACCCGGAAGCCCTCACATTTGGTTCCGGGACCAATATCATCGGTTTTGTGGGACGGAACAATCCCGCTACACGCAGTTTTCAGTTGGGTATCAATGTCAATTTTTAGGAAAACATGAGAAATATCAGATACATATTCAAAATTGTGCCTTTGCTGGGGCTGCTGCTGACCTCCTGCGACAAATTCCTGGACGTCAATACCGACGAAACGCTTAAAGGCGACGCGACCATGCAGGAGCTGCTGCCGACCGCGCAGTTTTATACAGCCGAGGCTAGTTTCCAGCAGGCTTACGTGGCTTGCCAGTATGCACAGCAGCTAGGCAGTGCACTGGGCGCCAACGGAATCGATACTTATGCGGAAACGGATAATACGCTGGGCTGGTCCAACTTGTACCTCTATGCCTTGCCTCAGCTCAATGCAATTATCCAGAAAGGGGAGAAGGAAGCCTCGCCGGCTTATGTGGGCATTGCCAAGGTGCTTACAGCCTATAACCTCGGTATCGCGACCGCCAACTGGGAAAATGTGCCGTACAGCCAAGCCGACCAGAATGATTTTTCTCCCGCTTACGACACGCAAGAGCAGATATATGCGACAATCGGCAAGCTGCTCGATGAGGCGGTGACGGAGTTGAGTAGCAGCACCGGAGCCAAGCCCGGCCAAGATGACCTCATTTACCATGGCGATTTAGGCAAATGGACCCGGCTGGCCTATTCGTTGCGCGCCCGCTACCTTTGGCATGACTCACTACGAAATCCCCAGCAAGCCGCGCAAGGAGCGCTTGCAGCATTGGAAAAGGGTATGAAAGGAAATGAGGATGATTTTCAATTACAATACAATTCCAAAAACCTCAGTCCCTGGTATAGCAAAGTGGCTATTCCGAATACGACGGGCAATCTCTCGGTGACGTTTTCGAATACCATTGTGGACCTTTTCAATGGAACGGCGCAAGGCATTGTGGACCCGCGTTTATCGAAAGTGATTGGTTTGAAAAGCAACCAGACTGTCTATTCCGGCGTTATCCCCGGCTCGGGCAGCGGATCCACAGTCGACCTGAATAACAAGGCGTGGCATTCGAACATTAACTCGCCGCTGGTCATGATGACTTATTCCGAGCTGAAAGGGATCGAAGCGGAGGCGAGGTTGGCCGGCAATGCAGGCGGCGGTACTTCGGCCGCCGGATATGCGGCTTATCAGGAAATGATCTCTGCCAACATGAAGAAGGTGGGTGTTGAACAGGGGGATATCGACAAATTCCTGAAAGACGTGAAGGTCGATATCGGTGCTTCGAAACTGACGGCGAAGCAAATCGTTACCGAGAAATTCAAATCGATGCTGCTTATCGGCGACATTTGGACAGATATCCGTAAATACGATTACCTGGATTTCCCGATGCCGACCAATCCGAACCCCGACTTGCAAGGCAAACGCATTCAACGCATGAAATATCCTGATTCGGAAATCACCCGGAATTCCAAAACCGTGCTGGCCAACCAGAAAGATCCAGAAGTACTGATGTGGCTGATCAACAAATAGATTTTATAAAACAGAAATAATATGAAACTGATCTTGAAATATATGCTTGCCTGCCTGATCCCGACGGTGATACTTAGCAGCTGCTATAAGGAGCCTGATTTGTTCGATGAGCTGTTGGTCAGCAATGGAAAGGTGGCGCAGATTGCGGTTGTATGGCTCGGCGACGCGAAAGTCTACAATGCAGCCGGCGTGCTCCAAACGACCACAACAGTGGATTCGCTCAGCACGGTGAATGTGAACATCGAATATACCTCGGAAATAGCCGTCAAAGAGTTTAAAATTTATTCAGCACCGACCGCTGCGGGGGCACAAACGCTGCTTGCTACTATCCCTGCGGGTGCGCAGAAGTATGATGCCGAGCTGCGGAATTATGTGATGAAGGTGCCTATCACCGCGCCGAAGGGCAAAGGCGTGACGTCCATCATTTTTGCTGAGATTATTGCTGAAAATTCCTATGCATCGTCTCAAAAGACAGCCACATTGAAAACGAAGCCATAACTGACAGTGAAAGGGATATGCAACGTTTGGAGGGTATTTCGGGTATCGGTTCAAAGTTTACAAACTCCTCATTTATCTTTGAGGTTTAAAGCTTTGAATATCCGATGCACCCCTTTTTGAACCGCATATCCCTTACCCGTTACTTATTGATATTGGCCTTGACCGTGCTGGCTCGCACAAGCATGTACGCGCAGCAGGCAGGAACGGTTACGCTCACAGGTAAAGTGACCGACGAGAAAACCGGAAAACCGCTGCCTTTCGCCAATGTTTTCATTAATAATTCGACCATAGGGACCAATTCCGACGAAAACGGCAATTATCGCCTGCCCAATCTCGCGGTCGGTAACCTGGAATTGGTGGTGTCGTTCCTGGGCTATGAAACCATGAAGCAAACGCTCCGCTTTGAACAGCCTGGTACGAAGACGGTCCTTTTCAAATTGCGCGAGGGACAGGAATTGCAAGGAGTGACCATTGTAGCTAAAAAGAATAAAAAGCGGGAGAGACATTTGAAAATCATCATTCGTGAACTGTTGGGACGGGGCAAATTCAGCAAACTGTGCAAAGTGCTTAATCCGGAAGTGTTGCGGATCTCGGAGGATGACGACGGGCATCTTGGTGCACAGACAACGAAGCCGTTAATCATCGAGAACTACGCACTGGGCTATCGCATTCACCAGGACCTGGACGATTTCGATTATTTTAATGGAAAGGTCTACTACGGTGGTGCCACGCGTTTCGAGCTTCTGGTTCCGAAAGATGATGCGCAGCGTAGGCAATGGCGTGCTAATCAAAAAGAAGCATATAAAGGTTCTCTCAAACACTTGCTGACGAGCATGGTTGCCGATAGTTTGCAGGAGCAGGGGTTCAAGGTATTTCAAGTAATTCCGGATTCTCTCCGCATTTTTAAATCGGTCAGGAGCGTCAACGGGTATAACACCATTAATAATCACATCCACAATCGGATCGAGCCAGTGCGCGGTATGCGTCTGGTGCGTCCGGGAGAGCTGCCCACGGAGCGGCTAGTTGTGTCGGGTACGCAGCTGGAAGTATTTAATATGAACAAGCACGGCAAATCGCCCTATTCCGACATGTCCTATGCCTACACGCAGATAACACTTCCGCAAGGTTACATGGTCATTACGCCGCAAGGATGGGTTGTGATGCCTATGGGTTTTGAAATCGCCGGCGATCTAGGCAACGACCGTTTCTCCAACCTTCTCCCCGCCGACTGGAAGCGCGACGAGTAATCTTTCTGTTTACGTATAGCGTTGCCCGTAGCCATCGGCCGGGTTACTCATCATTTTGTGAGTGAATGCAGCTACATGGTTAAAAACATAGTTGCTGGTTATCTATTTGTCACTCATTTTTTATATCGATAGGATAATATCGTATAATTTACCGCTACTTAAACGATTAAAGTGAATTTTTTAGTGTCAAAATCACAAGTGTCCAATAGTGACATGATATGACATTTTTTTAGCCATTTATGGTACTATTCTGTCAAAAAATAAAATCACGACTCTTATATGTATAAATATTTGATTAAATAATTATAAATTTGGTATGCCTAATAATTTATTAACCTAACTAAGGAATATGAAAATAATCTACAAAAGTCCCGGTCGGGATTTATTCACTTTCCTCCTCCTTTTTCTGACTGTTTTTTCAGCTATTGCTCAGGATCGGAGAGTGACTGGCGTTGTGTCAGATCCCGCGGGCACAGGAATTCCCGGAGCTACCATTCTGATAAAAGGTACGCAGCTCGGGTCGAACACAGATGCGGAAGGGCGTTTTGCAGTAAATGTCAGATCAGACAAAGACGTGCTCGTCATTAGCTTTGTCGGCTACAAAACGAAAGAGATCATCGTAGGAAATCAGACGGTGGTTGATGTGAAGATGGAAGACGACGTAGCGGCGTTGGAAGAAGTGGTAGTGACTGGTTATACGACCGACAAACGCCGTGAAACTTCCGGTTCGGTAGCGCTCGTAAAAGCGAAAGATTTGACGGCCGTTCCGTCCGGTAACGTGGAGCAGCAATTGCAGGGCCGCGTGGCGGGTGTGACGGTAATTACTAATGGTCAGCCAGGTACCAACAGCCAGATCCGTGTACGCGGTTTCGGTTCTTTTGAAGCCAACGAACCATTGTATATCGTGGACGGGGTGCCGGTAGGTTCTACAGACTTCCTCAACCCGGACGATATCGACCAGACCACCGTTTTGAAGGATGCCGCCGCAGCATCTATTTATGGAGCGCGCGCCGCAGCGGGGGTGGTCGTTTATACCACCAAGAAAGGTACCCGCAACAGAAAGCTGAGCGTCACTTATGATGGTCTGGTTGGTTTTACGACTCCGGGCAGCGGTCAGAAAATGATGAACCCAACGGACTTTGCAGATTGGACCTGGAATGCATTCCGCAATTCCGGCTGGAAGCCAGGCGATAAAAACTGGACTCACCCACAATTTGGTACCGGCGCTACGCCCGTAATCCCCGACTACCTGATGGTCGGCGGAACGTATGGCGTTACCGGTAATGTGGATCTGGCGGCGGAACGTAAAAAATACAATGTAGATCCTACGGCAGGAACGGTGTATCAGGTGGTAAGGGCAAACCGCGCAGGTACCGACTGGTACGACGCGATCACCCGCACAGCACCTGTTACTCGTCACTCGCTGGGCTTCTCCGGCGGCGGTGAAAACGGTCGTTACTTTGTAGGATTGGGCTTGCAGGATCAAAAGGGTATTCTCTTGAACAACAGCTTCAAACGATACACCTTCCGCGTGAATACTGAATTCAATATCCTTAAAAATCTGAGGTTCGGAGAGAACATTCAGGGAACCTATCGTCAGGTGCTGGGTATTGGCGGAGCGAACAATGGCCAGGGTGTAGCAAACGACGAGAACGACATCCTGAGTGCATTCCGTATGCCCTCTATTATTCCGGTTTACGACGAATTCGGCGGTTATGCGGGAACGGCGGCGAAAGGTTTCAACAACCCGAGAAACCCTGTGGCTACCCGCGACGGTATGAAAAACAACAACGCTTTCAATGCGAACGGTTTCGGTAACATCTACCTGGAATTCGACCCGATTGAAAACCTGACGTTGCGTTCAAGCCTGGGTGGTCAGTACAACAACTACACCTATTGGAACTATTCTCGCCGCCAGTACGAAAACTCCGAAAACAACTCGGCAGTAGGCTATGGCGAAGGATCGGGCTACCGCTTTGCATGGACATTGACCAACACTGCCCAATATCGCAAGACATTCGGCCTGCATAATCTGGACGTTTTGGTAGGTCAGGAAGCATTGAACACCGGCGTGAGCCGCGATTTGCAGGCGTCCGGTCTGAACCCGTTCTCGAACGACATCAATTATGTAAACATGTCGAACGTATCGTCGAAAGTTACCAACAGCCAATTGAGCAATGGGGTGACGTTCTACTCACTCTTCGGTCGTTTGAATTACATATTCAATGATCGGTACATTGTTTCCGGGGTGTTGCGTCGCGATGGTTCCTCACGTTTCGGTGCGGCTAACCGTTACGGGGTGTTTCCGGCGGTGTCGGTGGCATGGCGCGTTACGTCCGAGAACTTCATGAAGGGCGTGACTTTCCTGAGTGACCTGAAAATCCGTGGAGGTTATGGTACAATGGGTAACTCCAATGCCGTGCGGCCTGATAACCAGTATAGCCTCTATTCGGCAGGTATTGGAACATCGGCCTATGACATTACCGGCTCCAATACCAGTGCAGCCGAAGGTTATTACCGCAGCAAATTGGGGAATGCAGATGCTAAATGGGAAACCAGCGTTACCAAAAACATCGGTTTCGATGCGACATTCTTCAATGGCAAACTGGACGTAATCCTCGATTTGTGGCAAAAAGATTCCAAAGACCTGCTGTTCCAGAAAGGGGTGCCGGCCGTTGTTGGCTCGGGGGCAACGCCTCCGTACGTGAACGCAGGAACGATTACCAACAAGGGTATCGACTTCCAGATCATTACAAAAGGCAAAGCGGGCAGCAAGCTCGGCTATGAACTGAACGTGACCGGTAGCGTGCTCAAAAATGAGATCGGAGACCTTGGCGGTGACAAATACTTGGCGGGTATCAACCCGGGTTACCGTGGCCTGCAACCGATCCGTAATCAGCTCGGCTATTCGCTTTCGGCGTTCTATGGTTATAATGTACTCGGCCTGTTCCAGACTCAGGAAGAAGTTGACCGTGCTCCGGCGCAGGATGGAAAGGGTATTGGCCGCTTCCGTTATGAGGATGTCAATGGCGATAACCTCATCAATGCCGACGACCGTAAGTACCTGGGTAGCCCGGTTCCGAAATTCACCGGCGGTTTGAACCTGAAACTGACTTACATGAACTTCGAGGTTGAAACTTATATGTATACTTCCGTTGGAAACAAGATTTTCAATGCTTCGAAATGGTTTACTGATTTCTATCCTTCGTTTGCCGGCGCAGCCATCAGCGAAAGGGTGAAAGACTCCTGGTCGCCATCAAACACAGGTGCAGCTATCCCTATTTTCGAAAGTGCTTCCAACTTCAGTACCAACACGCAAGCCAACTCTTTCTATGTGGAAAATGGCAACTATGTGAGAATGCAGAATATTTCGCTGGGCTATAACCTGCCCAAGACTTTGCTGGCCAAGCTGAAAATGCAGAAACTGAGACTGTACGCCTCAGCCAACAACATTTTCACAATCTCCAAATACCAGGGTCTCGACCCCGGTGTAGGTGGTAACGCGGACACGCAATTCGGGATCGATGTGGGTAACTACCCTGTAACAAGAAGCTGGGTTTTCGGTGTAAACCTTGGTTTCTAATTATTCAACAGGTTGTTTCTACATTGAATGAATCATTAATATTCTGAATCGATGAAAAAGATATTAACAAATAGTATGGTGATAATCGCCGGCGTGATGACGGTGTTTTTCTCCTGCAAAGAGAGTTTTCTGGAAAAGCCGGCCACGGGCGCGGTGAGTGAAGTCCTTCTTACCTCTACAAAAGGGCTTGAAGGAGCGCTGATCTCCGTATATGGCCAGATTAACGGTAAGGGCGCGGGCGGCAGGATGGCCAGCCCGAGTAACTGGGTTTGGGGAAGTATCCGCGGAGGCGATGCCAATAAAGGTACCGACCCTGGCGATTACAGCGACATCAACCCGATCCAGCGCTATGAATACCTGAGCACGCAAGGGGTTATCTCTGAAAAATGGCAGGGTAATTACGAAGGTATTTCACGTGCGAACGCCGTGCTACGCCTCGTAGCCAAGGCTGATGCCGATGTTACCGATGCCACCAAGACGCGCATTAGCGCAGAGGCCCGCTTCCTGCGCGGACATTATTATTTCGAATTGAAAAAGGCATTTGGGAATACACCTTATGTAGACGAGTCGGTTGACTATGGAACCGGGATCGAAAAGGTGAAAAACGATGCTGACCTTTGGCCTAAGATCGAGGCGGATTTCAAATTTGCATTTGACAACCTGCCGGTAACACAGGATGCGGTAGGACGTGCCAACAAATGGGCCGCGGCTTCTTACCTCGCCAAAGCATATCTGTACCAGAAAAAATTCCCCGAAGCCAAAACGCTTTTTGATCAGATTATCGCAAATGGCCAGACTACCAATGGTAAGAAATACGCTTTGGTACCTAAATATGCCGATGTATTTCGCGCTTCGAATGACAACAACTCAGAGTCCGTTTTTGCGGTGCAGGCAGCGGCCAACACAGGTAGTGTGAACAACGCGAACCCTGAGTTTGATCTCAACTGGCCATACAACACCGGCGCGAACGGCCCCGGCAACTGCTGCGGTTTTTTTCAGCCAAGCTTCGAAATGGTAAATTCGCACCGCACCGACGCCAATGGCTTGCCCCTGCTTGACGGTTCGTACAACTCGGATAAAAATGAGGTAGTCTCAGACATGGGTTTGCTTTCCAAAGACAAATTCACGCCTGACGCCGGTAACCTCGATCCACGGCTCGATCACTCGGTAGGCCGTCGCGGTATCCCGTTCCTCGATTGGATCGACCACCCAGGTGCCGACTGGATTCGTAACCAGGCCAACGGCGGTCCGTATAGCCCTAAAAAATATGCTTATTACAAAACCGACGTAGGTTCGTTGCAGGATAATAGCTCCTGGACACCAGGTTACACAGCGATCAACTACACGGTGATCCGCTTTGCCGATGTGCTCCTGATGGCCGCAGAGGCAGAAGTGGAAGCTGGTACACTTGAAAAGGCACGTGAATACGTGAATATGGTTCGCGCCCGCGCAGCCAATCCCGACGGGTTCGTGAAGAAAGGAGGAGTTCCGGCAGCGAAATATGTGATCGGGACCTACAAAACCGCATGGACCGACAAAGATGTAGCCCGCAGTGCAGTGCGTTTCGAAAGAAAGCTGGAACTGAACCTGGAAGGCCACCGGTTTTTCGATCTGGTACGCTGGGGGGGTGCCGAAAAAGAACTCAATGCATACCTGACGTTCGAATCGAAGCAACTTACCGGTGCATTGGGTAATGCCAAGTTCGCAGCCAAATACGAATTGTTGCCGATACCACAGAGCCAAATCGACCTTCAGGGCGCTGACGTTCTGAAACAGAACCCTGGTTTCTAGGCATTTCAAACCTGACTAATTTATAGGAGATGGTATGTATTTACCATCTCCTTTTGTTAATTTCGGAATATCCTGATTCTGTCAACTTTATTATCGCACCTGGCAAATGCTTTTTAAGCGCTTACTCCCTGTTTTGGTGGGCTCTGTCCTGCTTGTATCCTGTAAAAAAGAACTCAAAACGTTTACCGAGCTGCCCGCCGATGAAACGGGCATCCGGTTTTCTAACCGTATTGCCGAAAACGATACGATGAATATTCTGGCGTTTGAATACGTCTACAATGGAGGGGGAGTGGCATTGGGTGACTTCAACAACGATAGCCTGCCCGATGTATATTTTACCGGTAATACAGCCCCTAATAAGTTGTATCTGAACAAGGGCGACTTTAAATTCGAGGATGTTACCGAAAAGGCAGGCGTAGCGCCGCAAAACAAATGGTCGACGGGTGTGGCATTGGTGGATATCAACAATGATAACTTACTGGATATCTACGTGTGTGCGTCTGTGCGCGAGGTAGCGCAGCAGCGCGAGAACTTGCTATACGTAAACCAAGGCTTGGGAAAAGACAAAGTACCGGTTTTTAAGGAAATGGGTAAAGAATATGGGATCGCTGATACGACGCACACGACCAATGCGGCGTTTTTCGATTATGACAATGATGGTGACCTGGATTTGTTCCTGATCGTCAATGAAATGGACGATAACAACTTCCCCAACAAATACCATAAAAAAGTAGTCGACGGCTCGTCGCGCCGTACCGACAGGTTGTACCGTAACGACTGGGACGCCAAATTGAATCATCCGGTTTTCACCAATGTATCCAAAGAAGCCGGTATCCTCATTGAAGGTTATAGTCTGGGCATCAATGTGACGGACGTAAACCAGGACGGTTGGAAGGACGTGTACATTACGAATGATTACCTCACGAACGATCTCCTCTACATTAATAACGGCAATGGTACTTTTACCGACCAGGCCGCAAATTATTTCAAACATACCTCGCACTCGGCGATGGGCAACGACGTGGCCGATATTAATAACGATGGCCTCGTGGATGTGGTGGCCGTGGATATGATGCCGGCTACCAATCGCCGCAAAAAGATGATGACGCCCGCGAATAGCTATGTTACCTATCAAAACAACGACTTGTTTGGTTACCAGTATCAGGTAGCCAGAAACACGCTGCAACTCAATATGGGAAGTGCCTCGGGTAATCGTAAGTCGCCGGTTTTTAGTGAAATAGGGCTGCTTAGCGGTGTTGCCGAGACGGATTGGAGCTGGACGCCGATGGTCACAGACTTTGACAATGACGGGCTCCGCGACATTATTATTACGAATGGCTTTCCTAAGGACATTACGGATCTCGATTTCATTGCGTATCGCAACGAAGTATCGAGCATTATGGCCCCGATGATGATGCTCGACTATATTCCCAGCGTCAGGATCAAGAATTTTGCATTCAAAAATAAGGGCAATCTCGGCTTCGACGACGTGACCAACGACTGGGGGATCGAGACACCCGGATTTTCGAGCGGGGCAGCCTACGCGGATCTGGACAACGATGGGGACCTCGACTATATCGTCAACAATATTAACGACTCGGCGATGGTTTATCGCAACAATAGTGTTCAGTTGAAGCCGGAGGAAAGTAATTATCTGCGCATTGCGTTTAAGGGGGATCGTTACAATGGTGCCGGGATCGGGGCCATTGCCGAAATCACTTACGGGAGTGGAAAAAAGCAGATAGCAGAAAACTCGCCATATCGCGGGTATTTGTCGACAGTCGAGCCGGTTTTGCACTTCGGATTAGGGAAAGAGAAAACTTTGGAGGAAGTGAAAATCACCTGGCCCGGCGGAAAAAACCAGGTTCTGAAAAATGTCAAAGCTAACCAGGTGTTAGTCTTGCGGGAGAGAGATGCGGTGCTGGCCCCGACGCCTGCCGAAACGACTGTCCCGCCGCTGTTTACTGATATTACCACTACCCTCAATGTGCCTTATCGCCATGAGGAAACGGATATCATTGATTTCAATGTTCAAAAATTGCTGCCGCATAAAATGTCACAATTCGGACCTGCACTTGCGGTTGGTGATGTGGATGGAGATGGGTTAGAAGACGTATTCGTAGGTGGGGCATATCTGCACAAAGGGCGTTTTTTACTCCAAAAAACCGATGGCAAGTTTACGGTGGCGGACTTGCTTCCCGGACTGGAAGGCTTTGAGAAAACATCAGAGGACATGGGCGTACTGCTGTTCGATGCCGACAGGGACCAGGATCTGGATTTGTATATCGTGAGCGGTAGTTATGAGATTCAGGAAGGTTCGGATGCATTGAAAAACGCATTGTATCTCAATGACGGCAAAGGCCATTTTACGCGCGATACTGCCGCATTGCCTGCATTTCTCGTGAATGGCTCATGCGTGAAAGCCGTGGATTTTGACCGTGATGGCGATCTGGATTTGTTCGTTGGTGGAAGGGTAGAGGCGGGGAAATATCCGAAGCCGGTTTCAAGTTACATTCTGAGGAACGATACAAATGGCACTACCGTGCGCTTTTCAAATGTTACCGCAGCGGTAGCGCCCGAGCTGGCAGGCATTGGGTTGGTTTGCGATGCCCTCTGGACTGATTACGACAACGATGGCTGGGCCGACCTGCTGCTGGCAGGTGAATGGATGCCTTTGACTTTCCTCAAAAACGAAAAAGGTAAATTCAAGAAGGTGACTACCGGATTGGAAGCTCAAAAAGGGTGGTGGGGTAGCCTTGTAGCCGGTGACTTTGATAACGACGGCGACATGGATTACATTGGTGGGAACCTGGGCACAAACAGCCTCAGCAGGGCTTCGGAAAGTCGCCCCGTGAGCGTGTACGCGAAAGATTTTAACAACGACGGCTATTTCGATGCGATACCGACCGTGTTCTACAAGGCACAGGACGATACCTATAAGGAATTTCCGTACAACACCCGCGACGATATGGGTAAGCAGGTGATCCAGGTGCGCCAGCGCTTTCAGGAGTATGGGAAGTTTGCGGAATCAGGTCTGCCGGATATTCTGAAACCCGAAGAATTGAAAGATGCATTGCATTTGACGGCTACCTGGATGAAAAGCAGCTATATCGAGAACCAGGGCGGGGGAAAGTTTGCTTTGCATGAACTGCCCATTCAGGCGCAGTTTGCCCCGCTTTTCGGAATGATAGCGGAAGATTTTGATCAGGATGGCAACCTCGACTTGATGCTTTCAGGAAACGATTACGGTTCAGAAGTGTCGGTAGGGCGGTACGATGCGATGTACGGGCTTGTGCTCAAAGGAGATGGTAAGGGTGGTTTCCGCCCGCTTAGTATTTCGGAGAGCGGCTATATGGCGGGTGGGAACATGAAGGCACTGGTGCGTGTTGCTTCGTCTGATGGCAGCTGGCTTTCGGTGACCTCTCAGAACCGCGACTTGCTGCGGTTTCATCGTGCAGTCAAACCTACACGGAAAATCGGCCTGTCTACTGGCGAGACATCCGTTTTGCTGCATTTGAAGAACGGAAAATTGAGACGGGAAGAGCCAGGTTATGGGTCTTCGTTCCTCTCGCAATCGAGCCGCGCATTGTTTCTGCCCGATTACGTTTCAGGAGTAACCGTTACCGACTCGAAAGGAGCCAAAAGAGAGTTGAAGTAGGCTTGCAAACATTGGAATGCCGCACTATTAATATTATAGTATTTTGCCGCTGTGAACTTCACAGCGGCTTTTTTATTGAAATATGAATTTTCTCATTTGAAGTTAATTTTGGATAATCTGAAATATGAATATTAAAGTTAATTATATAAAATTATCAAACCTTTATGGCGAAAATGGCCGGTGATTCATTTCTAGATATTTTATCTTTTTCAGTTCTTCTTTAAATCGTCATTTTGTAACCAATATTTTACTATAAACCATTGATTTTGTGTTATTTGTACGGTTGACACTTATTTATTTTGACATTAAAATTGGATTAAAATCAATGACATTCGAGTGTTAAATCTTGGAAAAGATCAATTCTGATTTACTTATTTGAATGGAATAGTACAATTCAATATTTGATTGAATATATTTTGTAGATATTAGATTATTTAATGATTCTAAATGAATATTTTTGAGTAGCATAATTATATTAACCTGACTAAATACGATGAAACAAAACTACCTTCACCTGGGAAGCAGGCTGGTTTTTTGCGTGCTTCTCTTTCTAATCTCCCTAGCAGCTTTTTCACAGGATATCACCATCACCGGCAAGGTTATGGATGAACAGTCCGGTTCCAGTCTGCCGGGAGCTTCTGTCACACTAAAAGGTTCGACGACCATTGGCGTCACCACTGACGCGGACGGTAAGTACTCTATTAAAGTACCTTCCAGCGCTCAGGTCCTCGTTTTTTCATTCATCGGCTACACGGCCAAGGAGGTGGCGATAGGCAATCGGACGGTCATCGATGTATCGATGACCAGTGACGTAAGTGCTTTGGAAGAAGTGATTGTGACGGGTTACGGTTCACAGTCACGTCGGGATATTACCGGCTCGGTAACCACCGTCAATGCGAAGGATTTGCAGTCTGTTCCTGCAACCACATTCGCGCAGCAATTACAAGGCCGTGCGTCGGGTTTGAACATCGTGAACGACGCGACTCCGGGAGGGAACGCCACCGTACGTATACGGGGGTTCGGTACAATTGGTAACAATGATCCGCTGTTCATTATTGATGGCGTGCCTACTGAAAACCAGGGTAACCTTAACCCCAACGATATTGAGACGATCCAGATCCTGAAAGACGCGTCTTCAGCCTCCATTTATGGTTCGCGCGCCGCAAACGGGGTGGTGATCATCACGACAAAACGCGGTAAGATAGGCAAGCCGGTGATTTCCTTCAATGCTTACTACGGAACACAAAAGGCTTATAAGGATGTAGAAGCGTTGAATGCCAAAGAGCTGGGTCAGTACCTGTATCTGGCCGACAAGTATGCAGGTAAAACCCCTTCGCACGGTCAGTATACCTTTGGCCCGAACGGCGAGGTCACTGTACCGGATTATGTATTTCCTAGTAAAGGCAAAGAGGGTACACCGGAGGTAGATCCTGCGAAATACTCGCTGGTACCGGGTAACATTTACGCCATCACCAAGGCGGCAGATACCAATTGGTGGAAAGAATTGACCGCCTCAGCACCCATTCAAAATTATCAATTGTCGGCAACCGGAGGTACCGAAAACAGTCGGTATGCGCTGTCTGTGGGCTATTTTAGCCAGGATGGTGTCGTGAAATTCATCGGATACGATCGCTACACAGTGCGGGCGAATACGGAATTCTCGACTGCCAACAAGCGTTTCCGGGTAGGAGAGAACCTGGCGGTATCGTTCGATAACAGAAAGGGAGGTTTTGGTAACAACCAGGAACAAAATGCGGTATCGGGTAGCTACAAACACCACCCGCTGCTTCCTATTTATGATATCAAAGGTAATTTCGCCGGTTCCCGCGGTGCTAACCTGGGTAACAACTCGAACCCATATGCGACGCTGTATCGCGAAAAGGACAACCGGACTTACCGTTTGCGCGCATTTGGTAATGTTTATGGCGAGTTTGATATCATTCCTAATCTGACTGTGAAAACAAGTCTGGGTATCGACGGAGTGAGCCAGAGAGGTCGCTACATCGGTCGCGCTAACCCTGAATATGTGGAAGGTAGCTTCAACAACGGGTCGACCTCAACCGATTATTATTCATACCAATGGGTTTGGACGAATACATTGAGCTATTCCCGCAATTTCGGCACCAATCACAAGGTAGATGCTTACGTAGGTATTGAAGCAATTCGTGAATTTGCCGAAGAATTCGGTGCCTCCCGTTCGGGTTATGCATTTGAAATCCCTTCGATTATCAACTATCTCAACCTCGGTGATGCTACAAAGGCAACCAACTATGGCGGCGTGAACCGGGATTATAGCCTGTATTCGCAATTCGGAAAAGTTAACTACGCTTTTGCGGACAAGTACCTGTTCCAATTCATTTTGCGTAACGATGCTTCTTCCCGTTTCCAGCAGGCTTCCAGAAATGCGATTTTCCCTGCATTCAGCTTGGGATGGCGGTTGTCTGACGAAAATTTCATGAAATCGGTGAGCTTCATCAACGACATGAAACTTCGCTACGGTTGGGGTAAAACCGGTAACCAGAAAATCGGGGACTACAATGCTTACACTACTTACCGGGCAGATATTTTCCACGCAGGTTATCCTATCGACGGTTCGGGAAGCCAGCCTACTATCGGTTATGACGCCTCCTCTTTCGGTAACCCGAATGCGAAATGGGAGACCACGACATCCAACAACATTGGTCTCGACGCAACATTCCTGAACGACGCGTTGACCCTCGAATTGGATTTCTGGAATAGAAAGACGACCGACATGCTCTTCTCGACGCCGATCACATTTACTGCCGGTGACGCGAACGCGCCTTCATTCAATGTAGGCCAGATGACAAACAAGGGTATTGACTTGGGGCTATCCTACCGCAACACTGCGATGAAGGGCGATTTGCGCTACGGAGCGTCATTCAACTACTCGATGTACCGCAACACGGTGGATAAACTCGATGAAAGCGAGAATACCAAATACTTCGGTGCTGGCTCCCGCGTGCCGGCGGTGACGCTCACACAGGCCGGATTGCCGATCTCGTCTTACTACGGATATAAAGTGCTGGGTATCTTCCAGTCTGACGAGGAAGCCAAAGCCTGGGCACCTTATGGTTCTTACAATAAAGCTGGTAAATTCAAAATTGCGGATATTAACAACGACGGTAAGATCACTGATGACGACCGGACCGTTATCGGTAACCCGCACCCCGATTTTGTTTATGGTGTAAACGTGAATATCGGCTACAAGGCCTTTGACCTGACTGTTTTCGGTAATGGCGTGGTGGGTAATGAAATTTTCAGCTACCTGCGCTACTTCACTGATTTCAACACGTTCCAGGGTAACCGCGCGAAACGTGCATTGTACGATGCATGGCAGCCTGATCACAAACAAGGCACTGTACCTATTATGGACGCGGATGATCAGATCAGCAGCCGCCCGTCCAGCTATTTTGTTGAAAAAGGAACCTATTTCCGTCTGAAAAACGTGCAGCTTACTTATAGCTTACCCAAGCCGCTTGCTGCAAAGATTGGTTTCAGTAATGCGCAGATCTACGTGCAGGGACAGAACATGTTCACGGTTAGTAAATACACCGGTCTGAATCCCGAAATTCAAACAGGTGAAGACCGCACCCTTGGTTTTGATGGTGGCTACATGCCCGTGTCGCGGACGTTCCTGCTCGGCCTTAACGTGTCATTCTGATAACCCGTTTTTCTTCTGATCTTAAAAATTCGATATATATGAATTCAAGACTTGTAAAATACATGCTATCGGTGGGTCTGGCAATCGGGATTGTCTCGGCTTGTAAAGACTCATTCCTGAGCCGCGATCCGCAAGGACAATACAGTCCGACGGCGCTCAAAACACCGGCCGGTGTGGAAGGCTTGCTCGTGGGCGCCTATGCGATGATCGACGGGCAGGGCCTCGACGGACAGGATCCGTGGAACAACGACATTCAGAGCTGGGTGTTTGGCGGGATTGCTTCTGATGATTCTTACAAAGGTACCGATGCCGGTGACCAGCCAGAGGAATCGTTTATTGAAAAATGGGACTTTCAGCCTACCAACAACCACATTAAAAACAAATGGCGTGGATTGTACAAAGGCATTGCACGTACCAACGACGTAATCAACACATTGGCCGAGGTGAAAGAGGTAAGTGACGCACGCAGAAAGCAGATCATCGCCGAAGCGCGTTTCTTGCGCGGGTTGTTTCACTTTGAAGCCAAGAAAATGTGGAAATCGATCCCTTATATCGATGAGACAATTTACAAACTCGACGATTTGGAAAGTACCAAAATTCCGAACGACAAGGACGTATGGCCGATGATCGAAGCCGATTTTAAAGCGGCATCCGAAGGGCTTCCGGAGGCACAATCGCAAGTTGGTCGCCCAACGAAATGGGCAGCGCTGGCTTTCCTGGCCAAGACTTACATGTACCAGGGCTGGAATATCTCTACCGGTGCAGCTAATGTGGCTGTTTTGCAAAAAGCGAAGCCTATTCTGGAACAAATTATTGCGTCGGGCAAGTTTTCGCTGGCTCCGAAATTCGAGGATAACTTCCTGATCGCGACGCGTAACAATGTCGAATCGATCTTCGAAATCCAGTATGCGGTTTCCAGTGCGTCGGGTGACGCGGCTGATGCGGGCGTAGGTTTGGCTCACCCTTACATTGATCCATGGGGCTGCTGCGGATTTTATCAGCCTTCACAAAACCTCGTGAATGCATTTAAAACCACTGCTGCCGGCTTACCGATGCTGGATAATTTCAATGACAGCGACGTGAAAAACGACCAGGGTTTGAAATACACCGATCCGTTTGAACCTTATACCGGAACACTGGATCCCCGGCTTGATCAGACAGTCGGCCGCCGCGGTATTCTTTTCAAGGATTTCAAAATTCATGGCAGCGACTTTATCCGCGACCAGACTTATGCAGGCCCTTATTCTCCTAAAAAGCACATTTCCGAGAAAGCAGGCTTCGGTATCAATGGCTGGGGTAACCTTTCGAGCAACAACTATCGGATTATGCGTTACGGTATGATCCTGCTCTGGCTTGCTGAATGCGAGGTAGAGTTAGGTAACCTCGAAAATGCACGTAAACTGGTGAACCAGATCCGTACACGAGCGGCCAATCCGGCAGGTTTTGTGAAAAAAGCGGTTCAGGGGCCCAAATCGAGGGATGATTATTCTGTTCTGAATGAGCCGGCAGCTAATTATGTGATCAAAACTTATGATCAGGCCTGGACGGATGCTGCTACTGCCCGTAAGGCAGTTCGTTTCGAAAGCCGCCTCGAATTCGCGATGGAAGGCCACCGCTTCTTCGATTTGACGCGCTGGGGAATTGCGGCTGAGGTATTAAATGCCTACGTGGCCGTAGAAGCCAATAAAAGAGTTTACAAAAAGGGTGCAGTGTTTACCAAAGGCAAGAATGAGTTTTTCCCGATTCCACAGGAAGCGATTGACCGGTCGTACAAGGCGGGAGTTGCTACGCTCACACAAGACCCAGCGTATAAATGATTTTGGTTAGTTAAAACCAGTATTTGTTAAGCGTTTGTAATCAGAAAAGCCCCTGCGGATATGCAGGGGCTTTCTTAGTTGATGAAGGTTTTAATTGCTTAGCTAACATTAATTTCCTGCGCAGGCTTTTCCGAGCCGGGCACGATCGGCAGTGTTAATTGCAGGATGCCATTGTTGTACTGAGCACTGATGTTTTCTGTATCGACGGTGTTGTCGATCATGAAAGTCCGCTGGAAAGAGCTCTTGCTGAACTCCTGCCTGATCCAGTTACGCTTCTCGCTCAGATTGTCTTTCAGCTCATAGGAGATGGTCAGTTCCAGTCCTTGTACATTGATTTTGAAATCTTCCTTATTGCGGTCGGGCGCGAAAATGAGCATTTCGTAGCTGTCGTCGTTTCTGATGATGTTTACGGGTACGCGGAACTCGCGCTGCGGGCCGAAATGCCTGCCATAGTAGTCATGGCGCATTCCGAAGCCACGACGTCCGAATCTGTTATCACACATGGTATTTGATTGTTTGTTGAATGACTTGTTTAAACTTTTTGGGGCGCTGGGCCAAACGGGTCGGTCAGGTATTCGCGTTGAGGTCCTCCGAAATCGGCATTAGGATAGTGACCGTAGAAGCCTGAATGATAATGTCGCCACCTGCGGTAGCGCCTTCTGCCTGAAAACAACCTGAAAATCAGTCCCAGGAAAAGGAAGAAGAATATGGCTTTGAATATCAGGAATGGGAGTGCAAACAGGAACAAACCTGCCAGTACTGCGGCTCCTATCGATTTTAGAATGACGATGAACATGATCTTGTCTGGTTTTGATGAATGTAGGCGCGTCGTTTGCGCCTACATTATTGCAGACGTGTAGTTGAGAAAAATACTTTAACCCAATGAAAAAAATAAACCCGGCTGTCGGGCCGGGTTGGGGTAAGTTACATATTCTCAGGCGGCTTTCTCCACCGGTTTCGCATTTCCTGGCGGAAGCGCCGACGCTCCTCGTCGGTCATTTGCATCCATTTATTTTTCCACGCCAGCATTTCCTCGCGTCCTTCACGACCAAAACGCCGGTTGAACTTCTGCCATTTATGATGATGCCGATGCGGGCCAGGCCCACCACGAAAGCCGCCGAAAAGTATTTTGCACAAAACAAACAAACCTACCGCCTGCCAGTAGTTGATCGTGTTAAAGTTGGCGGCAGCAGGCAGAATGGCATTCCAAAGCCATTGTACAATTGCTCCGAGTCCGAGGGCTGCGATCAGGATAAAAACCGGTAGCGCAAGCCGAAATCTCCTACCTCTGTGTTGCGGGTTCATCATGGTCAACAAATTTAATAATTTACAAACTCCCGGTACACGCTTTCGAGTCGTTCACGAAGGTGGCGGACCGCATAGCGCTTACGGGATATTAAGGTTTTGATATTTTCTCCGGTACGGTCGGATATCTCCTGGAACGTCTGATCTTCGAGCTCGTTCCAGATGAACACCTGGCGCTGGTTTTCGGGAAGCTCGTCCAGGGCAATGTTCAATTGTTCCCAAAAGAGATCTTTCAAATAGGCAGTTTCGGGTGTATTGTCGTCGGCCAGCAGGATGTCCTTGAAATGAAATTCGCCATCTTCGTCTTCGTACCCGAAATCTTCCAGCGATTCGGGCTTTTGCTTGCGGTATTTATCGATGATCCGGTTGCGGGCCACGCGATAGAGCCAGCTGCTCATCTGCTCGATCGCCTCAATCTCCGGCACTGTACTCAGCTGGTACCAAACGTCCTGCAAAATATCCTCCGCATCCTCATCGGTATTCACGCGCTGCCGGATGAACCCGAGCAATTGCTTGCCATAGGATGTGACGGTTTGGATGATATTTGGCTTTTTCTGCGACAAACGGACTTTTAAGCTATTATAGATTGGCAGACGGCTGGCTTTCGGAAATACTTTAACGGATAACAAGATTTTTTTGCCACGAAGCCACCGCAGCGGCGGACCGCGAATGCTCAACAAGTCAGAGTATTCGTGAACATTCGTGTCTTCGTGGCAAAACCCACTAACTAAGTATACTATTTAAAAATATACAAAAAGTGCAATATTTGTTTATTTGTACTTTTCTAATAACACTGTCAAATTTCAAACGACTTACTGCATTTTTCCTATAAACATATAATTATTCAAATATTAATACATCATTCAAAAAAGAACTTTTACAGATCGAAAATGCTGTTATTGACTTTTAATCACAATGTTGGGTACCTTTGTAATGTCCAAAGAGCAAAAAGCGGAAACGTAAAGCTGCTCAGAGAACTTAGTCAGGTGAATGCCTGAAAAGTGCAAATTGGTAACATTGATTCAGACTTAAAACATTAAGAATAAAATGAAAAAGACTATCTTGGCAATCGCAGTTTTGGTGGGAGTATCAACTGCAAATCTTTCAATCGCTGCTGATAAAGTAAAAGAAAACAACGCTTCTATCGAGCTGGTTTCTGGTGCAGAATTGAAATTCAAATTGTCTCTTGAAAACGTAAAAGAAAGATCTTCACTGGTTATCAAAGACTACACAGGAACAATCGTTTACAGCACATCGATCCCTAAGTCTGAAAACTACACTAAGATCTTCGACCTGTCGAACCTGGCAGACGGAAATTACAGCTTCATCATCAACAATGGCAGCGAAATCTCTACAAAGCCATTCGCGATCTCGACTGAAACAAAACGTCAGGTAACAGCAGTTATCAAATAATACACGCCCCTGGCGGGCATGAAAAAGGCAGTCTGGATTTCCGGACTGCCTTTTACTATTTTATAATGGCCGTTTAGTAAGCCAATACTTTCTTTTCATTGCTGCTTTGGAATGCCAGGTCGATCACGCGGCAGGTGCGCAGGACCTCTTCCGGTTTCACCGCCAGTTCGGCACCATTAACGATCGCGTCATACACATTCTGATAGAACGGCATATAATCGCCGGCTTCGCTTTTCACAACTCCGGTAAATGCCGCGCTGTACAGCTTACCCCAGCGATCTTCCGGTTCCACGCCCCACGGTTGCTCGGTAGGCAGCACATTTTTGCGTAATGTCTCTTCCTGCGGGTCCAGGCCACCTTTGATGAATGAGCCCTTGGTGCCGTGCAATACGTAACGCAAATGGTTTTCATACACCATCAGGCTCGATTTTACGATCACCGACTTGTCAGCATAACCCAGACGAATATCAAAATAATCGTCAATCTCGCTATTCGGACGGACGATACGGATGTCGGCCGTCACCGTTTGAGGCTCGCCGAAAAGCACCAATGCCTGGTCGATCAAATGCGGGCCGAGGTTGTAAACATTGCCACCTACGGGCACTGCACGTTCTTTCCATGAGCCGGCCACAGCTTCGCGGTAGCGGTCGTAGCGGCATTCGTATTCGATAACATCGCCCAGTTTGCCTTCGCCAAGCAATTTCTGGATGGTCAGGAAGTCAGAATCCCAGCGGCGGTTTTGGTAAGCGGTCAGTATCAGGCCTTTTTCTTTGGCTACTTTCACAAGCTCACGAGCCTCTTCTTCGGTAGCTGAAAACGGCTTTTCGATTACGACGTGTTTCCCGTTTTGAAGCGCGTCCATTGCGTACTCGAAATGCGTGTCGTTAGGCGTGCATATGAAAACCAGGTCGATTTCTTCATCGCTGAGCAACTCTTCCACCGACCGCGCATTGCCGATCGTGGGGTCAAATTCCTGCGCCTCGTTTTTGGTCCTTTCGACCACCGTTTTGATCTTGAAATTCGGATTGGTACTCAGGAACGGCGAGTGAAAATACCGCCCCGACAAACCGAAACCGATTAAACCGACATTGAGAATTTTTGAAGGCATAGTTTTAGATTGAAAAGGTAATGAGCTTATCCTAATGCTCACAAAGTTAGTCTTACATTTAGATTGGCGAAGTAAAAAAGTGCATCAAGGCAAGGCAAAAGCCACATACTTATCTCCCGACTTCGTATTCAACTTCCCGCCGCCGCAAGCTATGACGACATATTGCCGGCCCTTCACTGAATACGTACTTGCCGATGCATAGCCAGCCGCCGGCAATGGAGCTTGCCATAAAATCTTACCCGTTTCCTTATCGAATGCCCGGAATTGCTCGTCGCGGCTGCCTGCAATGAATATCAGACCACTGGTCGTTACCAATGGCCCACCGTAGTTGTCCGTGCCCGTCGGCGGGATGCCCTTGGCAGTGAGTTCCTGGTATTCTCCCAACGGTACCTGCCATTTTCGTTGACCGGTGTTAAGGTCAATGGCCGTCAGGGTGCCCCATGGCGGCCGACTTACCGGGTAGCCGTTTCGGTCGTACCAGCGGTTGTAGCCGGTGTGCTGGTAGGGTACTTGGGTTTTGGAATCCACTTTAATGCTTCCCTTACTGTCCTGATTACTGAGATAAGCGATGATCGACTTGCGTTCTGCCTCCGAAATGTGCGTAAATGAAGGCATCATGCCGCGCCCATTTTGTAGTATCGTCTCGATTTGCGCCGGTTTTAGCCGTTTTTCGAGGTTGGCGAGCGAGGGGTAGGAGCCGTCGTGATTGCCCATTTTATCAGCACCATGGCAGGCCGCACAGTTGATTTGGTACAATTGCGCGCCGGTGACGCTCGCCGCGTTTTGGGGGATTTCTTTTTTAACGAGTGAAGTATAAACAGGTATTTCCTTGGCGGGAACGTACATAACGCCGCTTGGATCCGTTGCTGCTCCCCCCCACTGCGCCCCGCCGTCGGTGCCGGGGTAGAATATCGTCATGCTGGAAGTGATCGGAATGTAGGCGCTGCCTGTTTTGGCTTTGGAAAGCAAATCGACAAGTGAATCCCGGTCGGCTACGAATGCACTGAAATCACTTGCATTAAATGCCTGTCGCGTAAATGGGGCCGGTAATGTGGGAATAGGCTGCGTGGCGCTGACTTGTTCACCATCAATACCCGGAAAATTAAATGCGGTTTCTTTGATCGGGAACAGCGGCTTTCCGGTGAGCCTGTCGAGAACGAAAACGTAACCTTGCTTGGTCACCTGCACGATCGCATCCACGCGCCTGCCGTTATGCGTGACGGTCACTAGGTTAGGAGGGCAGGGCGGGTCGCGGTCCCAAATGTCGTGATGCACGAGTTGGTAATGCCAAAGGCGCTTGCCTGTTGCGGCGTCGAGAGCGATGAGGCAGTTGGCAAAAAGGTTGTTGCCGGGCCGGTTACCGCCGTAAAAATCATAGGCGGCCGAGCCGGTCGGAATGTAAACGATCCCGCGGCCGCGATCGATGGCCATGCCGGCCCATGCATTAGCGCCGCCGAAATGCTCACGCGCATTTTCGGGCCAGGTTTCGGCTCCGAACTCCCCTTTGTTGGGAATAGTGCGAAATGTCCAAACTAGCTTGCCCGTATGCACGTCATACGCGCGCACGTCCCCGAGCAAGGCGGTTTCGTTTTCATTGACGCGTGCACCGGTAATCAGAAGGTTTTTGTAAATGGTATTCGGCGTGTTGGGCGTGATGTAATCGTCTGCGCCGGGTCGTTCTACGCCGGTTTTAAGGTTGATGCGGCCATTTTCACCAAAGGCAGTGATGGATGAGCCGTCGACGGCGTTCAATGCATAAATCCATTTCCCCGCTCCAAAAAATATACGCTTTTCCTTACCGTCCGACCAATAGGTGACCCCGCGACTGGTAGTACCACCGTTATCGGTGATATTAGTTTGCCAGATTCGTTGCCCCGTCGCGGCATTCAATGCAAATGCCTGAGTCCCTGCCGATACGCCGTACAAAATGCCGTCGATTACGATCGGGTTGCATTGCATTTGCGTGCGGTTACGCGTCGTATCCGCGCCGCCCGACGCGTACGTCCACGCGACTTTGAGCTGGGCTACATTAGCCTTGGTAATCTGATTCAGGGCGGAATAATGGCTGCGCGCGCCGTCGCCGTTATATTCCGGCCAGTTCTGGTCGGTAGAATGCGTGCTGATTACGAAACCGCATAGTGCGGCAAAGGAGGCCGACAGGAGGATGGGCGTTAACTTCATGAATTCACGATTGTTATGCGGCTGCCCAGAGTTCTTTCAGCTTCTGCAAATCACGTTTCATCGCATCGAAAACCACTTTTTTATCCACAGTAATCTGAAATGCGCCCTGATCGGCACCGCCCAGCGGGTATTCGAGGTGGAGGCAAATCGGTACATCCACTTTCAGGTCTTTCAGCAGTTTGAAATAGGTTTTAAAATCCACCATTCCCTCGCCCAGCGGCACGCTTTTTACCGCCCATTTACCGCTGCTGTTTTTGTCCCAATAAAAATCCTTGATTACGATCGTCTTGATATGAGGGCGGATCAGGTTAAAACCGGTTTGCCACGAAAGTCCGCCTTCTACGGTGGCGTGGCGGATATCGTATTGCGCGCCCATTGTTTTTGGATTCGCCTTTTGCAAAATCTGCCAGATTTCGAACATCGAAGCACCCACCATGCGCCCCGAATGGTTCTGATAGCAGCCGTGAATGCCCAGTTTGTCATTCAGTTGACTTAAACCAGCCATTTTGGTGCCGAATTCGCCGAGTTGTTCGGGAATCGCTTTTTGCTCATTGTAGCGGTACCAGTTCATGCGGTAATATTTGAAACCCAGCTTGGCTGCTGTTTCGAGCAGTTTTTTGTCCACCGGGTTTGTGGCGTCTTCCACTGCGGTGCAGAACATTTGGGGTGCGAGCCCCACTTTTTTCATCGCTTCAACGGCTAATGGAAGGTCCGTTTCGACTTTTTCGGGCAGCACGTGGCCTTTGGGGCGCACCGTAAGGTCGATACCATCGAAGCCGAGCTCTTTGGCTACTTCGGCCATATCCTGGTAGTTCAGGAATTGCAGGTGTTTGGAGAAAATATTGACTTTCAAATCATCTGCCGCCCTGCTAACGGGGCTTGCGAATGTCTCCTGGGCCAAATTAGGTATAATGCTGCCTGCGAGGGCGCTGTTAATGAGGAAATCTCTCCGGGATAAGTTCATGAGGAATAATCAGGATTTGGTGATAACAAAACTGTGATTGCCTTTGGCTTTCAATGCCTTGCTGGTGAGGATAATGCGGGTAACCGGCGCGCCGTCCCATTTGGTTTTGAAACTGTTGTATTCCATACCCTCGGTGGACGGCAGTTCCGTTGAAACTGTCCAGCTCTTTTGGTCATAAGAGAGTGAGACCGTTTTTTTACCAGAAGTCGTCAGGATAATTTTGCCTGGTACACTGGTATCGACTTTACAGACGGTCATGAATATTTGCTGCAAGGAGTCGGGCTTCTGTTTCAGGATGTAGTCATCGGAGACCTCCACGATATTTTTACTGCGATTAAGCTTCACCAGCCGGTTCCAGTTTTGAATGCCGGCTTCCTGCGGATACGCGGGGGCGATGTCCATGGAAAGTGAAACTTCTTTTTCAGAGACATTGCTCTTAACATTTCTTGCATTGAACTGCTTCCCGGCCGGTTGCCCGAGTCCATTAACTATCGGGAGGTTATGGTACTTCGACTGTGTAAACCACAATTCGTATCGTTTCGAGGAAAACGTCCGCGCCGTATAGTTACCGCGACCGGCATCGACAATCACCGGTTGGCCATCCGCATACACAATGAAATCGCCCACGTCATTATGGTTATGGCTTTCGGCGTTGTGGCCGGCGTGAGTGGCCAGGTACAGGCCGTTGTTTGAGCGGGCGGTGAGTACTTCAATATCCGAAAGCCACGATTGTGCTACTTGCGTGTAAGTTTTGGATGGATCTGGCTTCAATTCGGAAGTCGTGAGCAGGTTCCAGACCTTTCTGGGACGCTGGTAGCCATTGCCGCCGGTTACCGCGCCGAACTGGCCGTAAGCCCATTCGCCAAGCGCAACCAGTTTCTGATCCTGAACGGCTTTTCCGAAGCGGTAAAGCATTAAACCATCCGGTTTTAGTTTGGGGTCCGCATCGGCGAAGTTGACAAAATAGTCGTCGGCAATGTGGACTTTATACACGTAGGCGGCCATTTTACGGATCAGGTCATTGTCGTAAATATTAACTTTCCCGGCGGTCGCGCTTTCGAGAATCGCGAGGGCGTCATAGGCACTCGCGCCCGCAGCGAACCAGTAGCTCGGGCCTTCGTCGCAGCCGCCGTCGTCGCCCAGGCTATTGAAATACCGGTCGAGGAACACCATATACTGATACGCATTGTCGCCGCGCTTTTGGGTATCTTTTTCGAGCAAGAGATCGGCAATAAGCAGGTTTGACACGATCCACGGGTTCCAGTTGTTGACAGGATTGGTGGTACTCAGCCAGCCGTATCGTTTGGCATCTTTTAGCGGCTCGAATATCTTTTTATTGGTTTCAAAGTAAATGCGGGGACGGATCAATGGTGATATTTGATCGAGTTTCGCACCCAGGAAATAATCGGTAAGCGCCAGTACTCCCGCGGTTTCAGCCCCGAACAGATCCACGGTAGGGTCTTGGACATCGGGCAAGCCGTTTTTGGCCTTTTGTACGCTCAAATGCGCGGGTACCCCCCAGTAAGTCTCCTCGCAAATAGCCCATACCGAGTTGAGAATAGCTTCCATGAACCGGTCTTTGCCTTCCGCTGCTTCGGCGAGGACAAGGTTCATCAACTGATTTCTCCTCCCGAACGACGCCGTCGCATGCCGCTCACGGTCGCCGCTGCGGGTGAAATCGAGCAAAAGGCTTGCAGTGACCATTGGGATAGGCTTTTCCAATGCATCTTCACCAGCTTTGATAATCTTCGTGAGCTCGGCGGGGTCGGTTTTACTGCGCCATTCTTCAGGGGTTCTGGGGTAAGGAGCCCATTTGTCGAGCGGAATGAGGGCTTCTTTAAATGCATGCTGCGTGTACTTCTGTGCGAGAATGTTTCGCGGGGTGATTTGCGCGCCGGCAGGCTGGGCGCCTCCGAACAACGCGATCGCCAGGGCAAATGCCAGTAGTAGTCTGATCATAACGGCTGTGGTTTAGGAAGTTGAATGTAACCGAATATAAGACTCCAATATCCAGTAGAATCACTGACTCCGGTCTTTAATTTAAATTCAATTAGTATAAATTCTTGAGAAAATATGAATGCCAAGCGTCTGAACCGTCGCGATTTCCTGAAAGCAGGTGCTGTTGTCTCTTCTTTTATGATCGTGCCCCGGCATGTGCTCGGGCGTGGGTATCAGGCGCCTAGCGATATGATCGCCTTGGGTTTCATCGGTTGCGGGCGCCAGAGCGGAGGCCTGCGAAACCGTTTCCTCGATACCCGGGAGACGCGTATTATCGCGGCCTCGGATGTATATGCGGTCAAACAGGACGCTTTTGTGAATGCTGCCAATAAATGGTATTCCGAAAAACTTGGGCAGGGCACTTACAAGGCTGCGGCCGGCATAACGGATTTCCGGGAATTGCTTTCGCGAAAGGATATTGATGCCGTGGTGATCGCCGCGCCGGACCATTGGCATGCCGCCATGGCCGTACGTGCGGCCGAAGCGGGCAAAGACATTTATTGTGAAAAGCCGCTTTCACTCACGGTGAAGGAAGGGCGGGCGATGGTGAATGCGACCAGAAAGCACAACCGGGTTTTTCAGACGGGCAGTATGCAACGTTCGGCTCCGGAATTTACAAAAGCCGTGCAGCTGGTGCGAAGCGGAGCCATTGGAACGGTAAAAAAAGTGTACGTCAATGTAGGTGGCCCGCCGAAAGTCTGGGATTTGCAAAGCGAAACCAAGCCGGAAGGTCTCGATTGGGATCTGTGGATGGGACCCAATACCATTGAAAGACCCTACAACAACGAACTCGCACCGGCAATGGATGCCAAATTCTGGCCAAAATGGCGCGATTATGTAGAGTTCGGCGGTGGCGGTATGACCGACTGGGGCGCACATATGTTCGATATAGCGCAATGGGGCCTGAATATGGACACCAGCGGTCCTACTGAGCTGGTATATTCCGAGCCAGGTAAAGGTTTGATTTACAAATATGCCAATGGCGTCGAAGTCGTTCACCGTCCCATCGAAGGCAAGCAGCATTGCCATTTCGTGGGCACGGACGGCGAGATTTTTGTTGCACGCGGCGAGCTGAGAACTACGCCAGAACCATTGAAAGACAAGCCTTTTAACACAGGAGATGCCGGTGTTTACGTCAGTACTAATCATTATAAAGACTTCCTGGATGCGATCCGGACGAGAAAGCCGCCTATCTGCGATGTCGAGACCGGCCATCGCACGGCATCTGTTTGCAACATCGGGAATATCGCGTACGGTTTGGGACGTTCGCTGAAATGGGATCCGGTGAAGGAGGATTTTGAAGGGGATAAAAAAGCCAGTCAACTGCTGGGCAGGCCAATGCGAAAAGAATGGAAAGTCTGATGTTGTCGGACACATAAAATTGTCACGGGTTTTTCCAAATTGTGTATTTTTGTAACATGATTGGACAGCCCACGGTTATTCGTTTTAAAGAACTCAGTGAGCTCGGAAATGTATCCGAAGCACTTCTGAGGCTTGGTGCAGAAACGCCCGTCTGGCTATTCGAGGGTCAGATGGGGGCAGGTAAAACGACGCTCATTAAGGCCCTATGCAGCCATCTCGGGGTTACAACCCATGTGCAGAGCCCCACTTTTTCGCTGGTGAATGAATATGATGCGGGGGGCAGAACAATCTATCACTTTGATTTTTACAGGATTAAGGACGAAACAGAAGCCCTGGACATGGGCGTGGAGGAGTATTTCGATTCGGGGGACCTTTGTTTTGTCGAGTGGCCGGGTAAGGTGGAGAACCTTTGGCCGCTGAATTATATGCAGCTGCATCTGGAAGCGGATGAAACTGGCATGAGAATATTGGAAGTCACCAAGGTATAAGAGGTCACATTTAGTTAGTTACAGTTTCACTTTCATTTTGCTAGTCAATGGCACAACCTCAGATTACCGGTTTTGAAGAGCTCGCCAAGCAGTCGGTGCTGTACCCCCAGGAATCATTAATGGCTGTCCGAAAGGACCAGAATTCGCTGCATATCGGCTTGCCGAGGGAGGTTTCGTTACAGGAAAACCGCATTGCGCTCACGCCCGACGCAGTCGCGATACTGGTCAGGAACGGGCACGAAGTATGGGTAGAAAAAGACGCCGGCAAAGGAGCCAATCTGTCGGACCATGAATACAGCGAGGCCGGTGCGAAGATCGTGCACAGTCCCGAGGAAGTGTACCAGGCCAATGTGATCCTGAAAGTGGAGCCGCTGGTGGAAGAGGAGTTTCGTTACGTGAAAGCCGGAACGACGCTGATCTCGGCGCTTAATCTCCCTGCACTGGAAAAGCAATATTTTGAAAAACTGAACGAGCTGAAAGTAACCGGCATAGGCTACGAACTGATCGAGGATAAAGTAGGAGGGAAGCCGATCATCCGCGCCATGGGCGAGATCGCCGGGAGTACGGTATTGCTCATCGCTGCCGAGTACCTTTCGACACCAAATGGCGGCCGGGGCATTATCCTGGGCGGCATTACGGGCGTGCCGCCGACCAAAATCGTGATCCTCGGTGCGGGTACCGTGTCCGAATATGCCACACGCGCAGCCCTTAGCGTGGGCGCGGACGTGAAGGTTTTCGATAAGCACATTTACCGCCTGCAGAGGCTCAAATACTCGATCGGGCAAAATTTGTACACATCCATTATAGAATCGGAAACGCTGGCGGAAGCCATTGGCCGGGCGGATGTGGTGATCGGTACCATGCGGGCCGAGAATGGCCTGAGCCCGATGGTCGTAACACGTGAAATGGTGTCGAAAATGAAACCGGGTTCGGTGATCATCGACGTCAGCATTGATCAGGGCGGGTCGTTTGAGACCTCGCGGATGACGACGCATAAAAACCCGATATTCAAATACAATGAAGTGATCCATTACTGCGTACCCAACATCCCTTCGCGCGTGGCGCACACGGCGAGTACGGCGCTCAGCAATGTATTTTTGCCCTTTTTGCTCCAAACCGGCACAATAGGCGGCATTGAGGAAATGATTTACGCCAATCGTTGGTTTATGAAAGGAGTGTATTGCCACAAAGGCACGCTCACTAATTCCCACATCGCCCGGAGCTTTAACATGAGGTATAAGGATTTGACTTTGCTTTTGGCGGCGAGAATGTGAGGAGTTTACTTCGGCTGTCGGCAATCGGCTGCCGGCCTTTTGAGTTAGAATAATTAATAAATAAAAGCCGACTGCCGAAAGCCGACGGCCTTTTGAGTTAGAATAATTAATAAATAAAAAGCCGACTGCCGAAAGCCGACGGCCGAAGTACATTATGATCAACAATAGCAATGAAAATGCCCTGATGGACGATGCGAATTCTCCGGATTTGAATCAGAAACTGATGGGTTATATATCGCAGGATTTTGTCAAGGTCGCTGACCAGCTGAAAGAAGCCTCATACCAGATCCGTAAACGCGGTTTTTCGGAATACCCGATTTTCGCGGTTACTAACAACGAGCTCGATCTGGGCGTGTTGCTGATCGATGCGAGAGAACTTACAAATAACTATATTTACAAGGCGTCGTACATGCAGGAGTTTGTCGATCGCAAGCTGATCGGACCGGAATCGGTGCTGCTTTTCACGGAAAACTATAAAAACCCGGAAGAGTTCTGCTGCCTGTTCGCATTGATCGGCGAGTTTTCGGGTTTTGTGTACGTGCCATATCCCGAAGATTAGCGGCTGGATGTCGGTTGGAAAGTTGCGTAAGGCCGCTTAATAAACAGTTGGAACGCTTACTAGGTCGTGGGGATCGGGTTCCTGAATTTTATTTTAGTTTTAGAAATTAATTGTTTGAAATTCAGCTAAAAAATCCCCAGTCTATGGAATCTAAACTACTTCTCGAAAAGGAACTCGAACCCATTTTCCTTCAAAAATTCCCGCCATTCTCCGAGAGCGTCAAAGAATTTCTCGTGCAGTATGGCCCTTACATTATCCTCATACTTTCGATTCTTGGAGTATTGGGCTTGCTCACTGCGTTGGGCGTAGGTGGTGCGGTTTTGGGTGCTGGGGGACTTACGGCAGGTATTGGATTCAACGCTTACATTGGGATTGCGCTCGGAATCGTTACGCTGGTAATGTATCTGATGGCGTTTTCGCCGCTTAAAGCACGGAAAAGAGCGGGATGGAACCTGCTTTACTACGCACTGTTGATCGGCCTGATCAGCAACCTGATCCAGTTGAGCATTTTGGGTTTTATCATCGGCGGGATCATCGGTTTCTGGGTCCTTTTCCAGATCCGGGAGAAATACGCATAAATATTAACCGGCCTGTGCCGTGTCAAGAGGCTGTCTCAAAAAGGCAGCCTCTTTGCATTTTCTGGGTTTTGCCAATTTTCTGGTATTGATTATCTTTAGATATTAGCAATCCAGGATCGATGGCCCGACGACAACCTACCTTCA